>Ga0255131_1000191_pt1 | contig 20669 bp, 17 predicted proteins | sample Law_Yuk_RepC_8d_FD_188554 | JGI IMG/M metagenome (GOLD analysis project Ga0255131, IMG submission 188554) | Freshwater microbial communities from St. Lawrence River, New York, United States - Law_Yuk_RepC_8d | ecosystem: Environmental > Aquatic > Freshwater > River | place: USA: New York... | reverse complement strand
AAGTCAATGGCAAATACAACAAATCACATTGTTGCAATTTCTTTAACAATAATTTTGGACTATTAACAAACTCGCATGTCACGTTACTGGCGTAGAGGTCATTTGATTTTAAAAAAAATTCGTCATGTGGAGAAAATAAGAGCAATTGATATGCAGGATTATTTCCGATTATTCTAACTAACATTTGCAATAAATCCAATCGATCATAAATAATAGAACCAGAAAAAGCAATTTTGAAAACCTCTCCATCAAACACCCTAGTTTTTAAAGGTAAAATTTCGGGCACAGTAGATGGAATAACTTCCACTTGCTTGTATCCTGCTGCAACATAATGATTTTTCATGGCCTGATTAAGGCAAAAGATGCTTTTGGCTCTTTTAAAAATGAGTTTTTGCAAATACTGTTTCTTCTTACTACCATAGTTCTCAGCATACAAATCAGTTAAATAAACAAACAATGGTTTTCCTGATAATAAACTAACCAAATAACTAAGTATGAGAGAAGATTCATCTCGGTATACCCCCAATATATTTTTAGTATGGGTTTGGCGAATTACTTTTAAACAGATTAGTATAGATTGAACGAAATATTTTAGTTTCAGCCATTTGCTTTCAGGCCTATCGCTCAAAGGAATTTCAACTTTGTTGTATTGGGTAGTTAAATAATCCATAGGGTATCTGGATTTTCTTCCCACAATAGTGACTGTATCATCAGCAAACTCAAATAAGTTTCGGATAATTGTAGCAGCCCCTCCCGCATCCGGAGGAAGATTTCTAAAAATAACAACTAAACTCAATCGTTATGATTTATAATTTAAAATAGCATCCAAGCACCTGCCGGCAGTGTTCCCATCCCATAATTCAGGCACTTTTGATTCAATTTGATGTTGCTTCAAATAGTTAAATTCGGCTTGCAATTTATGGATGTCTTCACCTACCAAAACACTAGCCCCACCATTTTCACGCAATGTAACAGGTCTTTCTGTATTCATCCTAAGTGTTAAACAAGGTGTTCCCAAAACACATGACTCTTCTTGTAATCCTCCACTGTCGGTAAGAATGATTTTGGCACTCATGTTCAATTTGAGCATGTCAAAATAACCAACAGGATTGAGCAATATCACATTCGAACTTTTGCATATTTTGTCATACAAATCAAAATCCTTCAACTTTTGCAATGTTCGGGGATGAATAGGCCAAATCAGTGTGGTATCTTTTACTACTTCCTGAAGAAAGAAATCAACCAAAGCAGTCAGGTTTTCTTGATGGTCTACATTGGATGGACGGTGCAACGTAACAACAATAAACTCATGGTCAACACTATGTTTTGTAGATTCATCTAAGAGTAAATTTCGTTGAATGATATCCTCAATTTTTAAAGCACCTGCTTTGTTTCGGTGTTTTTCCAACGTATCTATCATGATATTTCCAACAAATTGAATTCGATCATCCGATACCCCTTCAGCTATTAAATTGCTATTCGATATTCTATCAGGTGTCAGCAATAAATCGCTTAATCGGTCTGTTACTATTCGATTAATTTCTTCTGGCATTCTCATGTCACCCGAACGAAGTCCTGCTTCGAGGTGACAAACTTTAATGTCTAACTTTTTTGCGGTGACCGAACAGGCCAATGTAGCATTCACATCCCCAATAACAATAACCCAATCAGGCTTTTCAACCATCAATACTTTTTCAAACTCTATCATCGTTCTGCCAACTTGCTCTGCATGTGTGCCAGAACCAACACCTAAGTTATACTGTGCCTCAGGAATGCCCAACTCCTCAAAAAAGGAGTCAGACATTTTCCTGTCGTAATGTTGGCCTGTGTGAACAAGAATGTGTTGAAGGGAGTGTCCTTTTGAAATATATTGATTGAAAGCTTCTGCAAGAGGAGCTATTTTCATGAAATTGGGCCTAGCTCCTACTACGCTGATGATTTTTGTCTGCACGTGATTATAATTTATAATATTCCTTCATCCAATCAATGGTTAATTTCACACCTTCGATAAGTCCTACGCTTTCCTTGTGATCTAAATCTCTTACGGATGCTACATTATCCAATTTTTTAATTTTGGTTGTTAGTACTTCTGATTCACCATAGGTAATGAGCTTTCTGTCTGCACCTGTATAATCCCAAATCACATCAGCCAATGTTTCAATATCATGAAATTGATCACTACCAATATTGTATACAGATCCATTGATAAAGTTATCGCTTATATTACCAACTGTCCTCACGCAATCATCAACGTATGTAGAAGAACGGAAATGTCCTTTGTAAACAGTTACTGGTAATCCAAACAATGCATGGTAACAAAACTTACAATTTACAGAACGATAAGGATGGTAATACTCTCCCGGACCATATGTATTGAATAACCTCACCACAACCGATTCGGTACCATACATGATTCTAGAGTTTCTGATTTGCATTTCGTTGGCCCATTTAGAAATTGCGTAGTCATTCATTTGCTTGATTTCAAAATTGTCCATCACGCTTTCAGACATTACATCTTCAAAATCTCCATATACTTCTGAACTTGAAAAATGAACCATTTTAAATTTATGTTTTTCTTGCAAACGAATCAAGTTCTTCATTCCAATTAAGTTAGACTTCCAAACTTGCTCATAATAATCTTCGCCATTCCAACGGCCAAATTCCGCTGCACAATTGTAAACAAAATCGAATGGACCTGCCTGCTCTACAATTCGCTCTATTTGCCGAAACTCGCCAATATCGCAACGGCTGTAATCCCAATTCTCACCACTCATTCTTTGAACAAACCCAATCTCACCAGCGTGATGTTGGATATCGACTCCAAATACCGAATGGCCTTTTGATTGGAGCTCTTTTACTAATTTTTGGCCAACAACTCCTTTTGACCCAGTTACTAAAATTCTCATGTTTTGTTTTTTAAAATTTATTTTTTTTCCTAAATTATTTCATGGCAAATAAACTAATTAATCCTCTTTCGGCAGCATTACCTTCCCAATAGGGTATATTATTTTTTACTCCAACACAATTCATTGCTTGTTTGCATGATTGATCCATTTTATTAATATCATTCCCAACCAAAACATTCGTACCTCCATTTTCTTTCAGCGTAATTGGTCTTTCTGTATTCTCGCGCATGGTCACACAAGGTATTCCCAAAATACTGGTTTCCTCTTGCAATCCACCACTATCTGTTAATACGAATGATGCATGACTGGTTAATTGCAACATCTCAAAATAATTAACCGGCTGGAGTAAAATGATATGACCAGATGCTTTTAATAAGGCTTCGAATAGTTTGGTTTCTTTCAGTTTTTTCAAAACTCCTGGGTGAACTGGCCAAATGATGTAGTCAGTCTTTCCACCCCAATCATTGATTAAGAATTGGATGATTTTCTTCAGTGTGTGCTCCTCTTGTATATTTGATGGGCGGTGTAATGTAAACAAAGCATAATTGGTCAACTTTATCTCATTTGTGGATAGCGCATATTTAGAGATGGTATCATGGATATCACAATGACCTGCTTTTGAAATGCTTTGCCATAAAGTGTCTGCCATAAAGTTTCCGGTAAGTTTGATGTTTTTGATATCGATCCCTTCTGCTAACAACTTGTCAAATGATTGTTGGTCTGGTACAAAAAGTAAATCTGAAACATGATCTACCAATATCCGGTTGTGCTCTTCAGGCATCGATTTATCAAATGACCTAAGACCAGCTTCAATATGTGCCAATTTAAAGTTCATTTTTTTAGCTGTGATTCCTGTTGCCAACGCTGTATTTACATCATCAATGGCAACTACCCAATCTGGATTTTCAACCATCAATACTTTTTCCAGTTCTATCATCATCATCCCTACTTGCCATGCATGACTTCCCGATCCTACATTTAATCGGTATTGTATATCCGGCAGTTCAAATGTTTTCCATAAATGGTGGAACATGGCATCATCATAATGTTGCCCAGAATGCACAATAATGTGTTCAATCGCATACTGTTGCTGAAATTTAGCAATGGCACGACTCCAAGCAACAAACTTGATAATATTAGGCCTAACACCAACTACACTTAAAATTTTCAATGAAGTAAATGATAAATTGCTACAATTTTTTTTACGTTGGTATCTGCACTAAATCGCTCTTTGGCTTGTTGGTATGCTTGCTGACTGATTTTGTTGTACAGAGCTGAGTCGTTCAATAATAGATTAATCTGTTTAGCCAATGATGTGGAATCACCATTGACAAACGTCAATCCTGTTTCGCCTTCTTGTATAACCTCTCGGGTTACTTCAAAGTCTGTCCCTATGGGTGGAATTCCCATAGCCTGTGCTTCGATAATGGGACGTGAAAAATGTGGTACTGTTGCTGGCCATACCAATAAATAAGTTGAAGCCAAAACTTTGGGTATATCATTACGCAATCCAGTAAAAGAAATCCATTTGCTTAAGTTGTTTTTCGCTATCAAATCCAAACACGTTTTACCCATGTCTATTTTGCCAACTCCCTCAGATATTTCTTGCTTCATGGGTGGATAGCCTACTATAACAAAGTGTACTTTGGGGTCATTTGCCAATACCTCAGAAATTGCATTGATAAAAACATCTGAGCCTTTACTGTGAACAACACCACCTAACATAGCGATTATTTTGATTTCTTGCGACAAACCCAATTCGTCATGCAACAGAAACGGATACATTGATTTATCAAATTTCCCAAAATCGATAAAATTATAAATGACTTCGTTCTTTTTGGAATTACCCAAAGATTGCTCACCCATCTTTGAAATATGTATCACCTTATAGGAGCAACATTTGATTATGGTTGAAGCCATAAATCTTCTGATTCCTAAAACTCCGGGATACAATACTTCCCTGTTGTACCAAACCACTTTGATGCCCATAAATTTACAAGCAATTCCTACTGGAAGCATCACCGAGGTGTTGATGTGTACAATGTCTACCTGCTTGTAATTGGCTTTCAAATAAGTCATCATTTTGGGAACGGATAAAAGCATCCGTATAAATTGTGTAATCGGTCTAATGGGATTACGCCCCAACCATTTGATTCTTGCACCATAAGCATGTTGGTATACTTGAATACCTGTGAGGTGCTTGACTACAATTCCTTTACTCCTGTATAATTCAGAAGCCGGACCTTCAGCTTGTAAAAAAAGAACCGATACATCAAATTCATTTGGGGGCAGTTGCGTGATGGTATATAACAAGCTATTGGTTGCTCCACCCAATGCGGTTGTGTGGTGTATGTATAAAATTTTACTTTTATTCAAATCTTTCTATTTCCCTTTCTTACATAAGGCATTAAATGGCACATTGGCAAAATATGCGTCTTCAAGTTTTTGAATAACTTTAAGCATAGGATTGTCCGTGTTCAAACTTGATGACCCCATAAACTTATAATAGTTGTATCTTAACTTGCCAAGCATACTTTGGGGCTTTTGGTTGCCATAAACCCTTTCAATAAGCTTCTCATAGGTGAAATACTGAGGCCTTACTCTTTGTACTGAAAACCCTGCATTTTTTAAAAATGCAGTCCATTCTGAATAAAAAAATGCGTGTTCATGCGAAAACTCCATTTCTTGGGCAATAACTTCTTTTTGTTCGGGTGCCATTGAACTGAGTACCCTTTCGTTTAAGCAATAAAAAGCACCTCCTGGTTTCAATATTCTGTATATATCTTTAAAACAGTTGGTCGGGTCATCAATATGGTGAAAAGTAGCGGAACCAAATACGACATCAAATTGATTATCTTGAAATGGTAGCTGGTTCATATCAGCCCTTACCCTTTCATAATAGACTTGATGGTGGTTCATGATAATTTCGGATACCAATCCTAAATGGGGATTGATATCCATTTCTACACAAGTATTATTGGCTTTCCCAAAGTACTTCATTAAATCCCTGCCCGAACTGCCTCCAATTTCTAAAACAGACGCATTATGGAGATTCAACCCGCCCATAATTTCATCCATCGTGCTGCGGGTATAGTCATCATAATAATTTGGTGGATCCAACCCCAATGCTTGATCTTTTAGGTACTTGTCTAGCTCTTCTTTTGACAACTTTTGCTTTAGGAGTTCCATATCACTGATATTGTGCATCATCTCTTGTTGGATGTATGCATTATCTGGATCTATGAAATTAACTACTCCATCCTCAATAGGATATTCAAACTTTGAAGAATTAACTTTCCCTATCAACACTTCAACTTGTTTGTTTGTTTCTACAGTCAATTTAAGGTGTTCATTTGTCTTAGGGCATTTTAGAAATGGGAGAAAATCTGCTTTCAATTTTTTTTGAGTTTAGATAGTAAATGTTTGATGTACAATAAACAAAGATCTTGGATTCAATAGTCGATTTCATCCGCCCACAATGCCAATATGAATAATAAAAACAGCTCCGTATCAAATTTATTTTCTGTTGATAGAAATTGCTTTTTTTCATTGATAAATCGCTCATTAAAAAATTCTTTGACAATACGTTTTGAGAAAATATCGTAATTTACTTTTTGTGAATAAGCAAACGCCCAATCGTATACTGACAATTGAAACCCTTGCTTGGGTGTATCCAAATAATTTGGGGGTAATAAATGCTCATAACTCTTGCCCAAAATATATTTCATGCCACTTTGCGCATAAGTTGTAGTACCGGTCCCATATTTTTTTTGTCTTGTTTGGCTATTAAACTTAAATGCATCCGGAAGTGACAGACAAAACTCAACAAACCGATGATCTAAAAAAGGAACCCTTACTTCCATAGAGTTATACATCGACACAGTGTCAATATCCCTAAGCAATTGATTCATGGTATAAGTTCGAAACTCAAATGCTGTAATTTGGTTAAATACCGATTCGTTGTTTTCTGTAATCGCTTGACTCAAATAAAAAGTACATTCATCTGAAGCAGATAGGGTATGGTTGAAGCTGAACTTTTGCAGGTTATTGTGGTAATTGTCCAACAAATGATGAACCCAAAACCCGAATTTGATATCGTTGCATCCTGCGTATTTATGGAATAGTCCGGTTATATACTTGTTGGCATTCAACTGACCATTTTGCACCATATACTGGTACTTTTCATTCAGTAAATTGAGTGCCTTGTTGGTTTGCTTTTGTTTGAAATGCAAGTAGATATTTCGGGGATATCCCAAAAACAGCTCATCTCCACCCAATCCACTTAAGGCAACAGTAATATGTTGGCTCGTGTATTTTGAAACCAAATAAGAATTGAAACCATCGATGGAAGGTTGGTCCAAACCAAATACGAATCCCGGGAAATCATCAATAATATGTTGTGGATGGATAATCACCGATTCATTTTTATATCCGAAATGGTTTGAAATTTCTTTTGCCTTGATATCTTCTCTATAGAACTTTTTGTGTGTATCTTCAAATCCAATCGTATAGGTATCAACATTGGAACGGTTGCTGTTTTTTAGTGCTGCCAATAATGAAACGCTGTCTAGACCACTACTCAGAAAAACACCAATGGGCCTATCTGATATCATCCTCAAACTAACTGCTTTTTCGAACTCATCCCTAAACTGAACACACGCCTCTTCAAAAGAGCCTTGAAACATTTCCCCCTGATGTTGAAAATGCCAATACGTATGAAAAGAAATAGATTCGTTTACTTTTACCTTGAAATAAGTCGCAGGCGGGACTGCTTTAATTTGTTGAATAATGCTGTTAGGTTGTGCAATATGTCCGTATTGAAACAATTGAACCAATGCATGTCGGTTAATTGTTTTTTCGACCAATCCACTTGCTAACAAAGTCTTGATTTCAGAACCAAATAACAACGATGCATCCTTTTCAGCATAATACATAGGTTTAATACCCAATCTATCTCGAGCGCCAAACAATTCTTGTTTTTGTTTGTCCCAAATAAGTATAGCAAACATTCCCCTGAAATGTGACAATGCTTCAGCCCCCATTCTTTCGTATAGTTTCAGTACAACTTCTGAATCTGAACTCGATTTAAGAGGCACATCAGGCAATAACTTTTGGGCTAACTCTTTATAATTAAACACTTCTCCATTAAACACCATCACCAGATTTCCATCATCGGAATACATGGGTTGTGAACCACTGTCACTCAAATCCAATATGGATAATCGGGCATGACCCAATGCAATCCCATCTGAACAGTAAACACCCACGCCATCTGGTCCGCGATGAGCCATCGCCTTTACCATAGACCGTATGGTACTTTCGTTACTATTTACCCCTAAATAACCTGCAATTCCGCACATATTATCGATTTAAGTTCAAGACAAAATAATGTTGATTGAATAGACCAATTCTATTATGTAAACACATGCACTCGCTATATAAATCCATTACAAAAACTTTCCTTCTGCTTTTAATTTGTGAAAATCTTCTGTATTTCTGTATTTGATAATTTGTGCCGGATTACCTCCTACTATGGCACAATCGGGTACATCTTTTACTACTACTGCACCTGCGGCTACAATGGCTCCTTCTCCAATTGTGACTCCGGGAATTATGGTGACATTGTCCCCAAACCATACGAAATCCTTGATGACAACCGGTTTGTTGATTCTGACTTTATCGTACGGAATAGATGTAGCTCCTTCAAAACGGTGATTGGAGGTGATGATGGTAATATTTACCCCACCATGAAAATAGTTGCCAATAGTCAAAGGCCCATTGCCATGAATAAAAATATTGTCATTAAAACTAACATGATGTCCTAGATGAACATCTTTACTAAAACCAGTAAATTTCCCGTCAATCAATAAATGTGACCCACAACTTCCCACGGATGCCCTAACTCTGTATGTATTGATTTCTTTGAGTTTGAATAACCTATTCCACCTACTGGGGATACTATAAACAAATTTAATATAAATACGTTGTGCTAAACTTAATTTCATATACTTTATATGTTATGGTATTTTTTGAATCGATTGTGAAATGACCTGATAAACCAACGTTTTTGCATCGGCTTTTTCAGTCAAGTGATAAAAGTTCATTAAATATTTTTTTGCTGATTGAATGGTTGCATAATGGACATCCTGTTTTATCATCTCACGAATGCTGTTCAAAAGCTTGTCAAAACTGTTACAATATGAAACCACTTTCGCTTGTATAACATCACTATCTGCATATTCATTTTCCAGATCCAATACACACACAGGCACACCCAATTTAAAAGCATCATACATGGAAGCCGAAACGGAAGTGATCAACGCATTGCTGCGGGCAATTACATCAATGAAATCTCCTTTTTGGTTCATAAAATCATCATGCGAAATAACCCGGATATTGTTTTTAGATAATCCTTTGTAAAATTGCATATCATCTTTGGGATGCAGTTTCATCAAAAAATGAACATCCTCCATTTCGTTGGAAAGTGACTCAACTGTTTGTATTTGCTTTAAGTGGTGTTTTAAAGAAGTACTATTACCCGCTCCCGAGAAAGCAACCAAGATATTTTTCTTTCCTAAGCTTAGAAATGATTGGGTAGATGGTGCAAAATTTGGCAATGTATCTTTATACAACAAGCTGCCAACTACTTCCATCCTGTTTTCGGGAAATCCCATATCCAACATAGCTTGCTTGCTTACTTGTCCATAAACCAAAAATTGATCGGACAACATTTCTTTGTAAATGATGTTCGTGTTACTGATATAACCATGCTGCAAACAAAGGGTCTGCATTGATTTTTCTTTAAAAAGCATCAGCGCAACCCGATGTGGTAACAATAGTTCGTTGGCTGTAACAAAAACTTTGGGCGACAAACGGTTAATCATCCAACGAATTTGATTCTCCAAATACCGAAAATAACCCAGATATTTTATTACATGCGACTCCATCGATTTATCAAAGTTTGCAGTATTCATTGAATCGACATAGAATCGGTTCAAATCATTTTTGTTTGCATTGTCTAAAAAATAGACCCGCTTTTTTTTTCGTTTGAGTTCCTGATAAATTTTGAGCTTGTTGGTGATATATACCCAAGTAATTCCTTTCTCTTTAAATAAAGGTTCAAGTTCCCCATATTGTGCATGGTGATCGGGATGGCTCGTCATGAATAGGATATCAGCTTTGGGTGCAAACAACAATTGAAATCGATTCATCCAAACCAAAACCCAATGTATCAATAGTTGTCTGTTTGTTTCTTTGTATTGTTTGCGTGCAAGCACCTTTTCTTTGTCATCATTCCTAAGGTGTATCAAAATTTCTTCATACATCCATGGTACTGCGTATTGGTAATATTTAGCTAACGGATTTGTGGATATGATTCTGTTGGAACAGAAGTGGGTAAGAATAGTATAAGCACGTAAAAACAATGACATATTATTAGAAATAAATATTAGCCTTATTCAGAATATCAACCTACTGCATTCCCTTGTTTCGGATGATGGTTACAACCTTGGTAAAATGGTTGTAATTGAACAATACAATCGCCCCAAATCCTAACGCAAGCAATGCAAACCGAATCATGAAAGCATCCAATGGGGTATATATAGCCACGATAAAAACAGGTATGATCACCAACAAACCGATAGCAATTGTTTTCAGGTCTATATAATTCAAAAAATGTTTCTTGGAAAAAACATACCCCATAATTGACCAAGTTATAAATCCTGCTGCGGATGCCATAGCAACTGCATACACCCCAAATCGGTCAACCGTCAATAACGTAACCAATAAGTTAATAGCCAACCCTGTTCCTGTAACCAATGAAATAAATCGGGTATTCTTATCAAAATAGTTTTCTATCAAGAATAGACTGTACAACACTTGACCCAAAAAACCCAAAGCGAGAATGGGGATTAAATGGGCACTTTGATGAAATCGTTCGGGTGTAATCAATGGGATTATAGAAGGGAGAATGATCGCAACCAACATATATACTGCAATGGAAATATACCATACAGAACGGTAGACGGTTCTGATTTTTTGGTTCTCCTGATTTTTGCGTAATGAAAAATAGATGGGGTTAAATGAAACCATAAATATATCGTAAATAATATCCAATGGTTGCGTAAACCTGATGGCCAATGCGAAAACCCCCAAGGCTGCCAACGATTCTTTTGAATTCAATATACCTTTCGACATCAAAGGTGCCAATACAGCAAACAAATGGTGAGGCAATAATCCAGCTCCATATTTTAATGAATCCTTTAACATGCCCCAATTAAACTTTCCTTTTAAATAATTACGTAAATAGTATTGGGCTTGAATAAAAAACACAAATGTAGTTGCACTTTGTGAAAGCATTAAACCAAGTGCCCCCATCTTAAAAACTACTACAAATAACAATGCAAGACCTATGCCTACTATAGCTAAACTTATATTCAACTTAGCCATATAAGCCGACTTTTCCTTGCTTTGCAACAAGCGTTTTTGCAAATCACTATTCGCTGAAAAACCTGCATTAATCAGTGTCAATAGGATGAATGGAAAGAAAAGTACTCCAGATAATATTGTTTCTGAAAACAAGTAAACAATGACTCCAATAATGATACCCAAAGTGATGGTTGCAAATACCAACAAATGATGTATCGTAGTTATATAGTCATTTAATTTATTGGGGTCACTCTTGTAATCAAAGTAAAAACGGTTAACGGCACCGGGCACACCTAACCTCATGAAAATGATTACAAAAGCAGAGAGCGCTCCACAAAGTTCAACAATTCCATAGTCAGTTGGATCTAAATAGCGGGTGTAAACCGGAATAAGGAGAAACCCGATAATTTTGGTCATCACATTGGATACCCCAAAATTAAACATAGCTCCTAAAATTCGTTTAGGTAAAGATATTTGCTCAGCGTTATCTGTCAACGTACAATTTTTTAAATATTTCTTCTGCTATTTTCATGCTGTTGAGAGTAGATTCAAGACTGTGTTTGTGAGCTAAATTATTAGCATTTACTAAGTCCAAAAACGATTTCGTTTGCAAATAGAAGCCTGCTTTGTATTTCATATCAAAAGCTTCAGGCCCAATATTAGAAAACCCTTGTGTTTGTTCGTCAAAAACTTTGCACGTCTCTAAAGGAGCAAATTCTAATCGCTTACCCTTTCCGTACATGAGTATTCTCCACGGAACCGGACTTCCCCAAGAACTGGTAAAATTAGTGATCACACCTTTATCAGACATTCCGGAAAATGCCATTTGCCAATGAAAATACCCTTCCGAAGCACTACAATATGTTTGATAATCATTGATTCCTCCTGAAAAGTAATTCAATGTATCAATCCCATGAATGGAGTTTGCATAAATATGCTGTGCTATCAATAAATCTGAAAATCCTTTTTTGTTTTTTGTAGCCAATGGCCTTTCTGACCATTCAATACTCATCATGTCCAAATGCTCTACCCCACCTATTGAATCCAAAGCCTTTTGTATGACACTGTAATGTCTTCTGTTCAGAGCCACTTGTACTTTAGTTGAAAACTGCTTCTCTAAATTGATTAACTCCTTCGTTTCAAAAACAGTCAGTCCGGCAGGTTTTTCAATCAATAATGGAATGCCGTATGGTATCAATGATTTGGTAATTGAATAAATGTGTTCAAATGACACACAATTAACCACAGCATCAGGTTTCTCCGTTTCAATCATACTAATGTGATCGGTGTATGTTTTAGGAATCCCAGCTTCTTGACGAGCCGCCTCATTGCTACTGGCGCTCCTATTACATGATGCTACTATCTCACAGCCATGTGCTCTAAACGCCTCTATGTGCTTTTTAGCAATATTTCCATAACCTATAATACAAACTCTCATGTAATATTTAAATTTAATGTTAAGTAATCGGGCTCTGTCAAGGGCAATTCGATAGGCTTATTCCCATTGTTGTTTGATATATAGGCTGCTACTAATATTTCAATTGTATTTTGTCCTGTAATACCATCCGACAATAGTGGTTTCTCACTTATTAATTCAAGAGTAATCGCTTTTAACAATGAAACCATATCGTGTATTACCTCTTTTAAATGAGGGTTTACAAATCTGGTAAGTGGCGCTTTTTTGTTGGGCCCCGGAACAAATGCAGGATCTTTTTCGATCACTTCCAAAATATTATTTTTCTCATCTACCCTCACACGTGCATGATTGAATACAATTTCAGTAACAGCAGGTCCGCTCCCATCTTCAATTTGGTCTACAGTGGCTCTGGTACCTTCACCATAATCTATCACAACCAAACCACCTGGATCAACAAATTGTTCCCCTCGTGGATTTTTACCTATCGGCTCATCTAACCAACCCGTAACTTTTAGGGGTTGTTTTCCAATTAAATAATTGGCCATATCGAATGAGTGAACACCTAAACATCCCATACCAATACCAGGTCGCTGCAAATACATTCTTCTTAACTTTCCCCAACGATTGCTTGAGATTTGCATTTTTATCCATTGATATGTTTCATCATATCTTAAAATATGATCAACACAAACCCTTACATTTCTCTCAGTAGCTGCTTTGTTGATAGCAATAGCATCAGAAACTGAAGTAGTCATGGGTTTTGATATAAGTAAATGAGTAATCCCTTTGCTAATCCCCTCCATAGATAATGCAAAATGAGAAGGCCCATTTGTTGCAATCATCAATAAGTCAATTTGGTGTTTCCAAAGTTCAGCTAAATCTTTTAATGGTATTGCTCCTGTTTTCAATACCATCTCCTGGTTCAATTTAGCTTCATCTCGATCTACAACTGCTACCAATTTGATTGAATCAATTTGTGATGCACTTTGTAGCATTCTCATTCCATGAGGACCTAAACCAATTATTGCTGCTCTAATCATGAATTTTCTTTTACAATATTGTTTTTGAAATGGTAATATCTATGAACCTACCTTATAATATTTTTTATACAACAACTCAGCAAATTCAAAATCAATCAACTCGTTTATATCAACAGATCTTTCTCTTGGCATTAAATATCCTAAACAATGGTCTCCTATAATTTTGCCCAATTCCAACGATTTTTTGCTACTGACATATACCGCGCAATTGCGAACAAACAACTCCGGCAATTCATGGGCAGCCATCCGACCGTTTTCTTCTTCCCAATAGGGTAACAACACATTGTCTTTCATCGTTTTTAACTTCACAGGATGAATGGCATGGTCCAAATGCATAACTGATACACTTGAATCAGCTTCCGGGTGATTTAACAACAATTGGATCGTTTGATCAATATCGTTTGATTGTGTCAATGGAGAACTTGCTTGTATGATTACCACATAATCGAAAGTATGTTCATATTGCTCCAATGCATGCTTTACATAATCAATAGCTGGAGAAAGGTCACCAGCAAGTTCAACAGGACGTTTAATTGCTTTTACTCTTTGATAGTTAGACGCAATTTCCAATACTTTCTCGCTGTCTGAACTCACTGCAATGTCAGTGATCAATGTTGAATTTAAGGCAGACGCTATGGAATAAGTTATCAAAGGTTTACCATCAAACAATCTTGTATTTTTACCTGGTAGTCTTTTTGAACCTGCTCTAGCAGGAATTATTCCTAAAATCTTTGTCATACTAGTTGGAATGATTTACTGGTGTTATACCAAGCATGCTTAATACTTTTTTAGCTATGAACATTTCTGTTTTTTCAAAGGATTCAAGAGTATTGCCACCTATGTGTGGAGTAATAATAAGATGATTGTTATGTATAGCGTACTGAACCAATCTGTTTTGAAGGTTGAACTCAAATTCGTTCTGAATCACATCAAGAGCTGCACCTTTAATTTTAGAACGCGTTAATGCCTCCAACAGCGATTCTTCATCCACTATACCACCTCTGGAAGTATTGATAAAAAACATATTGGAATTACATTGTTCGAAAAATGAAGCATTGATTAAATGATGTGTTTGAGGGGAGTAATTCACATGAATAGATACTATATCACAATGGGCAATCTCTGAAAGCGAATTCACTTTTTGAGCATGTTTTGATGCTATTTCCTTTATATCGTAATAATACACATCGCACCCAAATGCTTGAAAATAGGATGCAGTGATTTCACCAAGCCTTCCTAATCCAACTATACCTACTTTTTTCTTGTACAATTCATTGCCTCTGAATTGATCCCTATTCCAATTTCCCAATTTCGTGTCATTCATGGCCGGACCTAACAAACGCATCAATGCAAAAGTCAAAGCAATGGTATGTTCTGCTGTTGCACGAACTTCTTTTAAAAATTGATATTCGCCTCGTAAACATGCTATATGAATTCCCTTATCAGCACATGCTTGCTCATCAATATGATCGATACCGGTTACTGGTGTTGCAATCACTTTTACTTTTTTGCTATTCGCAATCAATGCTTGGTCGATTTTATATCCTAAACGAAACCAAAAAACATCATACGTGTCGAGTATATTTGACAAATCTTCTACTTTGCAAGACGCTATTTCTACTTCAACATGTTGCCTCAAAAAGTCAAGCACTTTCGTGTCAAAATCTTTTTCTTCAGCAATTCTAATTTTCAAAATATTTTAACTTTAAATGGATTAGACAACGTATTAATAAGTTATCTTTTTATCAAACTGAAGTGGTACTTCAGCTAATAATTGCGCAATTTTTGTACCTGACTGACCGTCACCATAAATATTGTCGGCAGGATATTTTCCATGCAACATTTGTTTGTTGATAGCTGCCAATATTTGATCTTTTTGATAATCACAATCTATCACATTCACAGCCCGATCACGGCCTGCTTGTCGTGTACCTATATTTACAACTGGCACTCCAATATATGCGCATTCACGAATTCCTACACTAGAGTTTCCAATCAGGCAATCAGCATGTTTTAGTAACGTCAAGAAATCATCGGGTTCCATATTTTTAAAGAAATGGAAATTGGAAGCATCTTTTACTTCTCTAAATACCCTGATACCTTTAGAGGTTCCATCTGCACCTGCATCCACATTTGGCCAAAACCACAATACTGGTTTTTTAATTTCAGACAATGCCTCTAAAGTTGTTTCAATATGTTGCCTAGATTCATTGTACTCTGTTGTTACAGGGTGCTGCATGACAACCACATATCCATCTTTCAAGTTTTGCTTTTTTCCTGAACCAGAATATTTCTCAAATACATCAAATAACTGTTTGCTGTCTTCTAGTACATCCTTTGCGATATCAATACTTGGACAACCAGTATTGAAAACATATGTTGGATTTTCACCCAATTTCAAAACCCGTTGCATGGCATCATCCGAAGCTACAAAATGGTAATCGGATAACTTGGTTATTGCATGTCTTACTTTTTCATCAATATTGCCAGTTACCTCTCCACCTTGAATGTGAGCCAATGGAATATTCATGTATGCTGCTGATATCGCAGTTGCCATCGTCTCAAATCTATCTGCAACAGTAACTACAATATCTGGCCTAAGATTGTCAAAGACTGTCGACAACTCTAGTATACCAATGCCTGTTGTTTTAGCTGCTGCTGTTAAATTTTCTCCCTCCAACACATTGAATACTTTTGCTATAATTTCAAAACCATCTTTTTCAATATAATTCACAGCCGATCCATACCTATCCAATAATGCAGAAGCGGCTATTACAAGTTGTAATTCTAAACCAGGATGCTTTTGAATGGCTTTTAATGCGGTTTTTATTCTGCTGTAACTGGGTCTTGCAGTTACTACTACGCAAACTTTTCTTTTTGTCATTGCTTTTTCCTTATTTTAGGTCTTCCAACTTTAGAAAATCCCATTGTAAAAGTGGTTTATTTAAGGTTTTACCAAGTACATCAGAAAATTCTTTTGCAGCAATACCCATTTTTGCAGGTTTCTTAGACTCCAAATCTTCTAAGGTAATCACATGACCTTGATTTAGGTTTTTGTTTACCGCTAAAGACTTACCAAACAAAATTTTCAAATCATTGTATGAGGATATATCTGCTTTGTCAGAAATTTGGTTTAAAGAAATTTCTAATTTTCTGACTGACTTAACCAATTTCGAAATTTCATCAAGGTTTAAAGAAGCCTTCGCGTCAGGACCAAACATTTTTTTTTCAAAAACCGCGTGGAACTCTAAAATTTCTGCTCCCAAAGCAGTAGCAGCAATACACGCCGTTATATCCGAAGAGTGATCGGAATATCCGATAGGTATTCCATATCTTCCTTTCAAATTAGGGATTTCTTTAAATCCCCATTGTTCGGGCTGTGTTGGATAAGCGGTTGTGCATTGTAATAAGCTAATGTCATTCCCAAAAGGTTTTAAAAATGCAATACATTCTTCCAATTCTTTATAGTCGCTCATACCTGAGGAAAGAATGATGGGCTTACCCGTTCTTGCAATTTTTGCAAGCATCAGGTAATTAGTCATTTCGCCAGAGCCAATTTTATACCTTTTAACACCTACCTTTTCTAATATATCCACCGCGACACAGCTAAAAGGTGAGGAAATAAACTCTACCCCCACTTTATCACAATGTTCTTTCAGTCCTTTCCATTGTTCAAGGGTGAATTCCATTCTTTTCCAGTAATCAAAGCGAGTTTCGTCCTCATAGCTAAATTTAACACGGAAACGTTCAAATTCACTGCTTTCAGCATCTGCTATATGCGTTTGAAACTTAACGGCGTCTACTCCACATGAAGCCAACGCATCAATATAAGAATGGGCAATACCCAAACTTCCTTCGTGAGCTTGGGCAATCTCAGCAATTATTAAAGGCACTGTGTTAATTTAATATTTTTTTTGTTCTATAAAGGAAACTAGTTACTATTTCTTGTATTTTCTAAGAATTTTTTCACAACCTTGAATCTACTTGATTCTTTGGCAGAAGACCTTTAACATCAAAAAGAACACCGTTCATAACTAGATGTGAACGTATATCTATTCCTTCGAATTCTTTGTGTGAAACTGCTAGAATGGCCGCTTCGAACGTGCCACTTGGTAGCGCATTCACTACCCCAATTCCATATTCATGTTGCACTTCGTCAGGGTTGGCCCAAGGGTCGAATATTACAGGTGTGATGTTATACGTAACCAATTCTTTAACAATATCAATCACTTTGGTATTGCGAACATCCGGACAGTTTTCTTTAAAGGTAAAACCCAATACCAAGCATTTCGCATTTTTTACTGTTACTTCTTTTTTCACCATCAACTTCACTACTTCTTCGGCAACGTAGGCACCCATACCATCGTTCAAGCGGCGACCGGCTAATATGATTTCTGGGTGATAACCAACTTCTTGTGCCTTTTGAGCCAAGTAGTAAGGGTCTACACCAATGCAATGACCGCCTACCAAACCTGGTTTAAACTTTAAGAAATTCCATTTAGTACCTGCTGCTTCTAAAACATCATTGGTATCAATTCCCAATTTATTGAATATTTTTGAAAGCTCGTTAACAAAAGCAATATTGATATCACGCTGCGAATTCTCAATTACTTTGGCTGCCTCTGCGACTTTCATTGAACTGGCCTTAAAAGTACCCGCTACGATTACTGATTTATACAATTGGTCAACTTTTTCTGCAATCTCAGGCGTAGAACCCGAAGTTACTTTTAATATTTTGGTCACCGTATGCTCCTTATCACCTGGATTAATGCGCTCTGGCGAATAGCCCGCAAAGAAATCTTCATTAAACTTCAAACCCGAAACACGCTCCAAAACCGGAATACATTCCTCTTCGGTAACACCTGGATACACAGTAGATTCATATACCACTATATCCCCTTTCTTCAAAACCTTCCCTACAGTTTCACTCGCCTTATACAAAGGCGTTAAATCAGGTCTATTGTGTTTATCGGTTGGTGTAGGAACCGTAACAATAAAATAATTACAATCTTTGATTTGAGACAAATCTGTAGTGCATAATAATCCTAATTCTTTGGGAGTATCATTAACCACAGACTTTAACAATTCACCCGAAACTTCTAGGGTAAAATCATGTCCACCCATTAATTCATTTACTCTAGCTTGGTTAATATCAAAACCAATTACTGGATATTTCTCCGCGAAAGCAACTGCCAGAGGCAGGCCTACGTATCCAAGTCCGATGATTGCAATTTTTGTATTATTCTCCATGTTGTGTTTTTATATCAATTTAATCTGGGGTATAACATTCCATTCGGGCAATTCAAAAACACTTTGATAAACCGCCACCCTAATTTTTCGTTGTAAAATGGGCTCGGCTTTAAGAATCAACTCATGCATGTAATTTTGATCAACCTGCCCTACCACCACAAAATCCATGAAGGGGCCCATTTTGCCCTCTGCCCAATCGTGCGTCAAATAAACTGCTTCCAAATCCCCCAATCTATCGAATACTTTTTCAATGAGAGAATCTAAACCAAACTTCTTCAGTACAAATCCCCGCAAACTGTCAAACAATGGATGTGCGCTGTTGGCGCGATATTGTTTCTGGTTGCTATCAGGATTGTCTACAACTTCTATCAACTGAACAGCACTCAATTTATTCAACTCTACCCTAACCGTATTGCTACTTACCCCAAATTCTTTTTCCAACCCCCGTAGGTATACGGTGTTCAATGGATTCAAGAACAACCGCATCATCAGCTTCGCGCTGATTTTGCCTTTGAAATAAGATTCTATCACAGGAATGGGCATCAATACATGGCTTCGCCACCTCAGTCACACTACTTAAACGCGAACTGATACAACTTTGAGTAACAAAATTAACACAAACCGCCCCAAATGGAGCGGTTACAACATCACTATTTCATAAATTTTGGTAAACGACCCAATACCGCAGTAAATGAAATTACTCCACTGTAACGCTCTTCGCCAAATTTCTTGGCTGATCCACGTTGCAACCACGCATCACCGCGATGTGATAGCTCAACAATTGCAATGGAACCGTATTGATCAACGGACTCAATGGCTCAATGGTTTCGGGCACTTCAATTACGTGATCCACCATGTTATCCAAGTCGCGATTGCCTTCACTCACAACGGCGATGACTTTTCCTTTGCGGGCTTTTACCTCCTGGATATTGCTCACCACCTTTTCGTAATGCTCTGAGTTGGTCGCAATCACCACCACTGGCATCTCTTCGTCGATTAAGGCGATAGGACCATGCTTCATCTCAGCCGCTGGATATCCTTCGGCATGAATGTAACTGATCTCTTTCAACTTCAATGCACCTTCCAAAGCCACAGGGAAATTGTATCCACGTCCCAAATACAAGAAATTCTTGGCGTCTTTATATTGTTCTGCCAATGCAATGATCTGATCATTCAGCAACAAGGCTTTTTCTATTTTTTCTGGGATGGCCTCCATCTCTTCGTAGAAAGATTTGATAGCCACCAAATTCATAGTACCCCTCAATTTCGCCATACCCACGGCCATCAACGCCAAAACCGTCACCTGCGCAGTAAACGCTTTGGTACTGGCAACCCCAATCTCTGGTCCAGCATGGGTATAAGCACCCGCATCGCTCAAACGAGGAATACTAGAGCCCACCACATTACAAACACCAAAAACGCTTGCACCTTTGCGCTTCGCCAAATCCATGGCCGCCAAAGAATCTGCAGTTTCTCCACTCTGCGAAATGGCAATCACCAAATCATCGGCGTACAATACTGGATTTCTATACCTAAACTCGGAAGCATATTCCACTTCCACAGGAACTCTCGCCAAATCCTCAAACAAATACTCTGCCACCAAACCGGCGTGCCAACTGGTACCACAAC
>Ga0255131_1000186_pt1 | contig 20760 bp, 16 predicted proteins | sample Law_Yuk_RepC_8d_FD_188554 | JGI IMG/M metagenome (GOLD analysis project Ga0255131, IMG submission 188554) | Freshwater microbial communities from St. Lawrence River, New York, United States - Law_Yuk_RepC_8d | ecosystem: Environmental > Aquatic > Freshwater > River | place: USA: New York... | reverse complement strand
ACTCCCCAAAAGGCAAAGAACCATCGGTCCAATGAATCTTGTGAAAATTCGTTTGATGCGGAATAACTAACAGCCAAGGTGAAAACAACACTAAATAAAACTGACTCAACAGAATCCTTGGATTTAACTTATGTTTAATAAAATCAATAAAAAACAATGAACCTAGAAAAAACAAACCGTAATAATGTGTAAAGATTAGCATTGTCGAAAAGAATATCATCAGAAAATACTCTTTTGAAAAATAATTCAATTCCACCCTCCAGTTAATCCAATATTTGAAAGTTAGTAAAGCGAATAACATACCCAAGGAGTACATTCTAGCTTCCGAAAAATAATAGAATAAATATGGGCTAAAAAATAAAGGGATTAATGAAAACCAAGCAGTACGCGAACCGAATTTTCTCTCTGCCAGTGTGAAAAATAAAAAAATGAATCCGAGTCCACAGAATAAAGAAAAAGATCTCAGACCAAGTTCATCATTACCAAACACCTCTGACCAGGCTTTTAACAAAATAAAATAAACAGGCGGGTGACCTTCGTGTAAAATTTGCAATTTGAAATTTTCCAAAAAATAATCCTTGCTAAGAACACCCTTGCAGTTGTAGGATGTTACATTCCCATTCATTTCATCCAAAGTACTACCCTCGAAATTGTAAGCACTAATGCCTTGGAGAAACGTCATCGTATATATCTCATCGTGCCAAAACCCTTGCTTTTTTGAATAGCTAGCACTAACTAAAAAATAAATACTCAATAAAATGCAAAGCCAAATTCTATTTTTCATTTTTCAAACATGAAACTAGGGTTGAAAAATAAACCTTAACGTTTTTTATTAAATCCAGCTTCGATGTTCCGAATTTACGATTCCTCCACGAAATAGGAATAACCGCAATACTCAATTTTGACTTGAAAGATTTCAAGCTCATTTCAAGTCCTATACTAAATCCTTCAGAGATCAATGGCCCAATCTCCTCGAGTGATTTTCGGCTGTACAATTTGAAAATATTAGTATAGTCGTTGTAATTATTCCCTGTCAAAATTTCAACCAAATTATTGAACACTCTATTCAGAAACAATTTGACGGTGGGATAATCAACAACAGATGCCCCAACAATGAATCGAGAACCAAAAACACAATCATAGGTTCCCTTGGCAATACAATCATAGGCCTTTAATACATCATAAGGTGAATCCGAGGCATCAGCCATGCATATCGCAACCATATCACCTTTCCAAATATCAAGACCAAATTTTATTGCATTACCTACACCTGGTTTATTAGCATTACTTATATAGTTGAGATGTTTATGCTCCTTGGCTAATTCTTCTAAAACAAGAACCGTGGAATCCGTTGAATAATCGTTAACAATCAAAATATTAAAGTTCAATTGTCCAAGCAAAACATTGTTGATCTCTGCTATTGTTGTAAACAAAGAAACCTCCTCGTTTTTTGCTGGTATAATGATGCACAATTCCATTAATTCTTATTTAACAACTGTTTTCCAACATCACTCCAAACCTCAAACTCATCTTTATAATTGCCATAAATATCGATTAATCCAATAGCCGAACGCCAATCGCTTTTAGGTTGACAATCAATTAATGATCCCCACACAAGGAAGTCGAATTCTTTTTCTCTAGCTTTATTGATAACACTCTTTACGTAATAAATTCTTTCCGAATTACTAAACACACGAGAACTCACTCCTGTCTCAGTTATTCCAATAGGTTTATGCGTTAATAACTCAAGGCTATCTAAATAATCGGTGCTTCTGTTCCATTCTGAATTTGGCTTAAAAACATCCGGATATGTTGATATTCCAATAAAATCCAAATTTTCTTGCAAAGATGTTAATGGCTCCGTACATTTAGTCAAGCTCCAACCTCTGTGAGTGCCGAATAAAAGTTCTAATTGAAAAGTAACACCAATCCGCATATCTTTATCCTTACTTTTCAGAGTTGCTTTCAATTTATTAAAAGTACCAACGAAGGATTTAAAACCATCTGGATTCGTAAGTGCGTAATAATTAACCTCAACACCTAAAGCTATATACTTAGGCTTGTAGGTGTCCGCAAGCTGTACAACATCGTTATAAAAAATCAAATCCGCACTATCCTTTCCGAAATTCCAACCGCCATTGGAGCCTGTTCTATTCAAATTTTGCCAATCTATATTTAACATGAAAGTTTTATTCCCTTCAGTTGCCAAATTTCTGTACCATTCAACATTCTTCAAAAAAGAGGTATCATTCGGAGCCCAAGAAATTTGACAAACAATCATAGTTGTATTGTCGTAACAATCTTTAACAGCTCTCCTCACCAAAGAATCTGGCATACACTTGTCAACCCACAATAAAGTCCCAAATTCCATTGGTTTTCTTTCATTTGAGCATGAACCGAGCAGAAAAATGAAAATAAAAACAAGCCCATTTGAAAATAAACTACTTACTCTGATCATAAATCTCAGCTATGATATCTGTCAGGTTAACATTAATTTTCCAACCCGGAAAGTGATTCTGGAACTTCTCATTACTGCTAATCCACCAAATATGATCTCCAATTCGTGGATTATCCAAGATGACATAATCAATTTTTCGATTCGTTGTCTTCTCAACTAAATTGATAGCCTCTATTATAGAGCAGCTATTCTCCCTTCCACCACCAATATTGTATACTTCACCTGGTCTAGGAGATTTATAGAATTCGTAAAATGCAAGAACTAAGTCTCTAGCATGAATATTATCTCTAACTTGTTTCCCGTTGTAACCAAAAACATTATAGGTAGTTTCACATTTAACTAGGTACGACAAAAACCCATGCAATTCTACTCCTGAATGTGGCCCCCCGGTGATACAATTTGGACGAAAAACGCCAACATTCAATCCATAATACCTTGCGTATTCCTGACACATAACATCAGAAGCCAATTTAGAAGCTCCGTAAGGCGAATGTAAGGATTGATCAATAGGCATATCTTCTTTGAACCCTTGATAATATTTATGATTATTAACGAAATCATATCTCGTATTTGATTCTAGAAATTCATACCTATTCATATTGTCTCCATATACCTTACTAGAAGACAATTGTATAAAAACCGCCTGAGGACAATTATTTCTCATACACTCGAGAACATTTAAAGCTCCCATAGCATTTATTTCAAAATCTTCCAATGGAAATCTTCCCGACCAATCGTGACTTGGTTGAGCAGCAGCGTTAATTATCAATTGGATTTCGTAATCCCCATTTGAAAAAACTTTTTGAAGTCGCTCTCTGTCTCGAATGTCTATAAAATAATGATTGTAATTCTCAACTTCTCGCTTCAACATCTCAATATTCTTTAAAACAGACCCCCCCGCTCCAAAAAAATAACCTCTGGAATCATTATCAATTCCTAAAATCAAATCGAAATATTGGCTGAAAAAATTCACTGATTCAACACCAACCAGCCCTCCTGACCCTGTAATTACTGCAACTGTTTTGCTCATAATCTGCTATTTATATAAATGCTTGAATAACTTCAAAGATATGCACGACTTTAAACTAAAGTGGACATTTCCTTCGTCCAAGTTTCACATTGATTCAAAATTTTATTTTTCTTTTTGCAGCTGTCCGAATTCAATTTTTAACCGCCTTTGACTTGAAAGGATAGTTTCTTCTTCAGTCTATAAATGGACTAGTACAATTTTGATTTTGGGACTGCCCTATAAAACCTCCCCCCTCGCATCCCACTCCCGAGACCTATCGTATAATAAACTCGTAATAGTGTATTACATTTTTTTCCATTGTAATATCTGTTTTCTTTCAATGTTTTACAAAAATTCTACTACACTCAGGTACATAGCTACTACACACGGGCACATCCCCCCACCCTTTACTACACTCAGGTTCATAGTATAAGGGTGTTTTTGGTTCTTTGGCTGTTTAGCTATATGTTTGTTTATATGAAAATACTTCAAGCTGACCCAATACCTTTACCCCCTGGTTCTGAACAAGCTATTTGGACAATGATTGGGTATGCTGTCTTGGGTATTGCGGTTTTTTATATTGTCATATCTTGTTTGCAATGGTTAATAGGGGGTAAAAAATAGACTTATATGTAATTCTTAGCGACTTGTCCGACCTTCTGACTAACAGTTTTAACAGTATTCTTTACATTTGTTTTATTCCGCGGGTTTGTTCCAGAATGCAACAGCGTAGTAAATTAAAACTGGCGAAATGGAATAAAATAAAAATTCAGTTATGTCATAAAAATTCAAATTGACATTGTCTCTGCCAGTATAAATTGACGATGTCAAAGGAAAGAAATCTTTTTTCCCACGTACACGAAGAACTAAACCTTGCAATTTTATCTTAAAAATGTAATTACTCCATTTTCTAACTAGGTTAGATTAGACTTTTCAAGATCATTTACGAGTGGGGCCATACCCCTCGCATATCCATCCATACTATTTAAAGCAATATAACAATCGTTGGTTTGTATTTGGATTCAACCCAGATGTAAATAAAGCGGACTGGAATCTAGCTTTAGATCGTATAATTAGTATTACCGAGACCAGTCAAAAATATATTGAATCCCCACAAATCGATTGGAGCGAATATTTTGAAGACATTATTGGTGTAACCAAACCGACAGACCAAATACCCGAAGAAATCACATTGATTTTCAGTGGTAAAACGTGCAATTATATTGAATCCAAACCAATACATGGCTCCCAAAAATCGTATTGGATAGATGATAAAAAACTTAAAGTAACATTAAACATCATAATCAACTATGAATTCGAAAGATTAATACTATCCTACTCTGACAGTCTAACTATATTAAGTCCCATCAAATTAAAGAACATAATCAAAAAACGGTTACAGAACGCCTTGGATTCAGTTTGATTCACTGGCATGCAAATAAATAACGGAATCTTCCATGTAGGCCCAAATTGACACCGGAAATAAAAACCGGAATAATGCAGATAATCTCTCCCCAAATGACAATGCCTCAGGCGATGCAAAACTTCAAATTTCCGCTTGGCGCGGTCAATGAAAAAACGACCTATGAACTGTTGAAGTGTAAATTAAATATTTAACTTTGGCGTCTACGAAAATCTGAAGTAACACCATGAACAATAACGCCAGTAATGATTTAATCAAAATTGCGAATGGTCAAATCGCCAGACTTTCTCAACAGTTGAATATCACAAATAAGATAATTACTCAAAGTGATAAGTACTTCAAAAAAATCACCAATGAATTTACCATTCGAAAAGCTATAAAGCTAGCAAGATACTCACGGTTTACAACTGACGGATATTATGATCCCAATGAATTTAATGAATTTAATGAAGATGAAATCTATTCTATAATTCTAAAAAAGCTCAATTCTTTTAATTCGCATGCTAATCCTTACATTATATTTTACTTCCCCAAAAAGGCAGAAAAAAAAAGGACTGCCTTTTATATTCCGTTTGAAGAGTATTGCATAAGGTATGTTATTGGCATAGTGCTTTTTGACGAATACCAAAACGATTTTATAAAAAACATTTACGGAGGCAAAGAGGATATTTTTAGTTTCAAACAACATAATTCATTCGGACATTTCGTAAAATGGCAAAAAGATACATTTTATTCTAAAAAATACAAGTATTTATATTCATTGGATATTAAGTCGTTCTTTGATACTATCAACCAAGCTTCATTAATCGATTCCGTAAGTTCAAAAATCAAATTAAATAAAAGTGACTACTTTTATAAATTATTTAAATCTGTAATACAATTTGATTATTTAAACAACATTTTAGACAAAACCGTAATTAGCAGTTCTTTATCAGGTATAGTAGTAGGAAGCAGAGTAGATAGCTTTTTCCAAAATATAGTTTTATCCTCAATTGATAATAAACTAAAAAACATACCCAACATAAAGTATGGAAGACTTACAGATGACATTAAAGTATTTTGTACCGATAAGGATACGGGAGAAAGTGTTTCATTAATTATTCAAAATGAATTAGACAAATTGGGATTGAAATTAAATAATGACAAATCTCAACTTTATGATTTGACAAAAGACAAAATACCATTTGATGATCCATTGTACTATGGAGACCCTTCGAAAATAGACATCAGTGAGAATTATGAAATTATTGGAGATGGCTTATCCTATTTAACTGAAGAAGACAATTTCATTGCTCCGCCTAAAATCTCCCAGGAGAAATATTTGGTACACAATAATAATTCTTGGAAATTCAAATATGACAAATATCTGATTAGCGAAATAGAAGATGAGGATTATTTTGATTATGCTGTTGGGTTACTTTCTGTTGATCCTAAGTATTTATTGAGTCGTCATATTGATAGCTTAATATTCATTATTAAAAAAACAAATTATTCCTGGCGTATGTGTGCATTTTTCGTAAATACATTATTTAAAATATCTTCTCAACTTCCAAAAAATAATTACGCCTTAAAAATAAGCAACCTTTTATCAGATGAAAATATTGATGATTATGCTAAATATAGAATACTAAGAAATTTATTCCTTAACAATACAAAATATTATTTCATAATTCAAGACACATCTTTCGAGCATTTGATTTCTGAACAGTTAGTTTTATTAAAGAAATCAAAACATTACATTTTACATAACACTGCAGAATTTATTCTAAAAGAATACTTCAAAATTACTACACACTAAAATGCAAACAGAAGCAGTATTTGAAAATATAGCAGAACGAATTCAATCAGAAATAAAAAAGGCGAAAAAGTCAATATTTATTGCTGTCGCTTGGTTCACAAATAAAAACATATTTGATGAATTACTTTTAAAAGCACAAGTTGGTTGCAAAGTGTTTTTAATCGTTTCAGATGATGAAATAAACAAGAACAGCAGAATTGATTTTTATGTTTTACAACAATTCAATTCGAAATTTTATAAAGTTGGTAATGGCAACTCTGAACTAATGCACAACAAATTTTGTGTAATTGACTTCAGCACTGTTATTACAGGTTCATACAACTGGAGTTACAAAGCGGAAACAAATTTTGAGAATGTAATTATAAACTATAATGACACCTCTTTAGCAGAACAATTCATTTCCGAGTTCAACCAAATTCGCAAACATTATTATCCTGACGAAACTCCGGTAGAAATCATTTTTCCACTAAACAAAATTATCAAGCGGTTGGAAATAGTAAAAAACTACATTATCCTCGAAGATACAGACCTATTAGAAATTATTATTGCTATAGAAAAAGAAGCATTTACAAAGGCAATAAATCTTATTCAGCAATTTATTTTTCAGAACCAAGCATTAGCCATTTGGAACGACCCGGAAATAGGAGCATTGAAATTAGAGATTAAGAATTTAGAAAATCAACTTAATGCTTTTGATAACGAAAAAACAGAGTTAGAAAAATTGGTTTCCGATTTCCAACACAGACATACTATTGAATTAGGGTCAATAATTTTAGAGATCCTGAAATTAAGAAGCATAAAATTTAAAGAAGATAGGGTAAAATCAGAGGAAGCAGACAATGACTTCAGAGAATATAATGAACAATTTGAAATTGAAAAAGACAAAAAGCAATTCGAATTAACCGATGAAGAAAAACAAGAACTAAAAAAGAATTTTAGAAAGGCAACTTTCTTATGTCATCCTGATAAAGTAAATGAACAGTTTAAAGACGCTGCACAAAAAGTATTTGTTGAGTTGAAAGCAGCTTATGAAACCAATGATTTAATGAAAGTAAATGACATAATGAGTGATTTGGAAAACGGCTACTTTAAATCAAAATCGGACACTGTTGCAGAAAAAGATTTATTGAAAGTAGTAATAGAGAAACTCAAAAAACAAATTAAAACATTGGAAACTGAAATTATTTCCATCAAACAAAGCGAGACATTCAAATCCATTATTGAAATTGACAACTGGGATGAATATTTCAACCAGACGAAAGGGAAATTACAAAAAGAACTTGAAGAACTAAACCTAGCAATTTTATCTTAAAAATACAATTCCCCCATTTTCTAATTGGGTTAGATTAGACTTTTCAAGATCATTTACGAGTGGGGCCATACCCCTCGCATCCCACTCCCGAACCCTATCGTGTAATCAACTCGTAATAAACGTTTTACATCAACGGAAAACCACCCACTGCAACATGGCTGAAACTTTTGTTTTTAGACCAGTTTATCAATTACACACTCATAATACCACGGCACTTATGTAGAAATTAGTAGAAAATTGCAATGCAGCACACCTTTTAGTTGGTACATATTTTGAATACACGTCGATGTAAATAAGACGTTAAATCTATGACAAACAAAATCATACAGAATCACGCTACTGGCCATTTGAACCCAACACTTTACAAGAAAATTAAAAGAAAATTAATCAGACATGTTGGCGGTAAAAAATTCTATATCGGAAAAACTGGCAGAGAGCCTGCCTTGCGATTACAAGAACACCCGTTGAATTTTGTGTATGTATTAATTGGATAATACCATGGCACAGGTAACTAACAAAATGAATCAACTTACCGTCAGTCACATCAATGATATGCTGCAAAGGCAGTTTCAGGTGGCTACAACAGCGCATAATCATCGGTTCTTAGGAGATTTTAACCATTTGTTGGACTACCAACTGCGCACCTTTAGAATTGATGAATTCAAGGACTTTATAGACAGATTCCAACGCTATCAACTCAAGGACGACAAGAATTTGAATATTGAGGAACTTCGAACGTTTTTGAAACTACTCACCGATACTTTCAAATACGACGCGCTTTTTCTATGTAAGGACTACGTTACAAATGACCACCCCATCCTATCTGCGATTGACTTTCCTTTTATTTCTAAAAAAGACCTACGCGCCTGCTTTGAAAATATCGAAAAAACAAAAATGGTCCGAGTGAATCGGGTATCGTTAATTTTCCATTGCCTCTTGCACCTCCGGACAAAATTCCTATCCACCCTCTCCCCTAACTTTTACCTTCAATTCATCAAAAGTACCCAAGCCAAAAGCAAGCGTGACAGGGTTTCGCCCGAAAAGATGAAGTCTAAAACGGCAACCATGGCTGACCGATCCATCCGGGAAAACATCGAAGTGGAAATGCAAGGCGTATTCGGGTATGGACCGTCGGTGTGGAATGACATCATCAAAGTAACATCGCCCAAAAAGAATGGATTACAATTGCCCAATTATGCCGCATTGATCGGAACAAGACCAATACAAATCAATAAAACAGCGAAAAAAGCAACGGTTTATGAGTCGATGCTGCCTCTGATTCGATTACTGTCGCCAGATTATCCAATATTGACATTTGACCAATGGTGCGAGAGAGAAGAAAATGACCCACACTTGGCAACCTATCGAAATCAATACCTGATCAGGCGTGTACTAATGTTCGATAGATCCGGGATTTTATTCAAAGTGGATGATTGATATTATTCAATCCTGAATTTTTCTGTAAAAAGCTGACTTTTTTGCGGGAATGACCATTTCCGTACTTCGCATAAATACTAATTTATGTCGGATAATAATTCAAACAACACAAACTTCGAGTTCATTTCTGAAAAGGATGTACTCGACATGCTCTGTATCAGCAGAACCACCTTATGGCGTATGCGCTCCAAACGAAACATCACTTGCTATCGCATCGAGGGAGCCAAGAGGGTTTATTACAAGCGAGAGGACATTTCTAACGCAATAAAACCACGCTAAACGGATGAAACCCAACGATGTTAAATATTGTGGCAACCCCGCATGTGGTATGCCGTTACGAAAAGGCCGGGCTGATCTGAAATTCTGCGATGCAAAATGTAGAAGTGCGAATTATCAGCAATTGCACAAGGACACCATCGATGCGGAAAAGGCATTAACTAAGGGGAACCGGATCAACGAGAAGGTGCTCAAACTATTGCGGCTCAGGATTCCAAGGAGCAAACAGTTCCCAGGCTATGTCGATATTTCAACTGAAACGCTCGTTGGCGCGGGCTACAACAAGGAATTCGGCGGCAAATACAAGGTGATCGCATTGGAAAATAAGCACCTACCTTCTTTCCAATACCACAACATAATCCTCATTTCCCATCCTTACGAAAAAAACCGCTATTTAATAAAATATGAAAACGCAAATACTTGAAAATGGATTTGAGTTGATGACAAATGCGCATCACACCGATTTACACCTCGTCGAAATTGCGGCACTTAAGGATCAGAATCAAAACCTCACAAAGGCAGTATCCTACCAAAAGCTCGTGCGAAATGCATTCATTGCTATCGCCGTGGGAGTTGCGCTGTTTGTGGTGTGGGATCAATCGCAAAAGTCGAAGAAAAAGGATGATTGATGAGATATCACTCCATAAATTTATTATTCAATCACATAAATTAGCATGGCAACCGGTAATTTACCGTCAATATTGTACAACACAGACCCGTATGTACTCGCTCCGGCACGAATACTCTTTCCATCAAAATTATATATAACACTCCCGTAAGCACTGGAGCCTTTTCTGATATTCGCACCATCCCAGTTGTACAATATCGAGCCGTAAGGACTTGTACCCTGCCTCAGATTTTTCCCATCCCAATTATAAATCACTTTATCATACGGACTTGAACCCTGTCGTATATTCTCGCCATCCCAATTGGCAATCACTGGTCCATACTCGCTCGATCCTTGCCTCAAATTCTTCCCATCCCAATTATACAGCACGTTTCCGTAAGCACTGGAGCCCTTCCTAATGTTTGTTTGCGCACTTACTGCAACGGCACAAAATAGCAGCATACAGAAAATCAGGGATTTCTTCGTCTTTAACATCTTATCATTTGTTTGCCGTATCAAAGCCCTTACGCATAAGTAAAAACAGCGTTGGGTTCAAAATGTAAATCTATTTGGCCTAGCCGATTTGCTATGATAAAACTGTAATGCATAATTTCAATTATAGGGCATCAATTGAGAAAAAATCACTTCGGAAATTTTGTTATATTTGAGAAAATTCGAAATGAAAACAAAAAAAACAGAGCCTAAGCCAGAAAAATATTTTCGTTTGAAAGTCTATGACAATTTCGATGTCTTCGACGATGATAAGTTATGGTACTCAAGTCGAATATACAACTATGAAGAAGCTGTTGAAGAAGCCAAGGGGATGGTTCAGGGATTCTATAATTCACATCATAGGGGCCGAGATTTAAAGGCATTCATGGAAATTTACGGAGAAATTGCGGAGGACCCTTATATCGTTGACGAGAAGGATGATCCGGTAGGTGAATTTAGGAGTTATGCATATGCTAGAGAACTTTATATCTCAGAAGCCAAAAACAACTCTTAATTAATGGAGATTGGGTGTCCACCTCCGGGCCCGTCGAGTATAGTGTTTTGTGACCACTCAAGTTCCTCTGCAATCATATTTATACTTTCAACTACCGACCCATTTGCGTCTATCAATATCCAATTTGAATATTCAATACACAAATCCTCTCCTGTCCATTTTTCATAACCTGTTCCGACGAATAATTTACCATCCAATTGTTTAAATCCACCAAAATAATGGCGGATTCTAAGTGTTGAATTGCGATCTAAAATCTCTTTTTTATATTGTCTGGCAACTACCAACTGATTTTCTGGGATTTCATCTCGCAATCTCTGATTTGGCATAGCATCTAATTTCAATTTGCGATTTTCCTCAATATGAATTTTCTGAATTTTTAGTCTTTCTAAGTAGTTTTCTTGTTCAACAATTTTATTTGAAATTTGCAATTTAAGTCTCAAGAAATCCTGTGTAGCTAAATCAATATCAACTTGGGAAAGGCAATGACCGCAGTAATCCTTTGCACGATCAAGAACAAGTCCGTCATGCAAGAGCTCTTTACGCAGATTATCATAAACCGTCTGATCATTACCCGGCAAGGTGCTATAATTCGAATTGCTAATTTTGTCAACCCGTGACTCCTTCTCAATCATATTTGCAAATTCCCTACACCCATTCCGGTGTACCTCGATAAAATTTTGATTTCTATCAATTTGATGAGTTACGTAATGTATTTTAATTTCCTCTCCACCATAATTCACATTCACTTCTTTAAATTTTTCCAAAATAAAAATACAATTACTTAATTCGATTTGTAACATTCGAATCTGTCGTCCGCACAAATCAGTTTTGTATTTGATATCAATTACTTCATCACCCAAAAACCGATCTTCTTTATATCGCCGCTCAATAGAATATATTTCTCCAGCCAATCGACGGAATTCAACCTCCATACTCATTTTAAAATCCCCATTTGGATCACGAAATACACGGTATTTATGATCCAAGTCTGAAAAATTCAACACATTGCTTGACAATTGATTTTGATCCATTTAAACCAACGATTAAAATTATCACCTCATTAACAAATTAGATATGATCACCAGAAAGTGACATAAAACGAATAAACACAAAGCCCATGAATTACTAGTCCCACAAATCTAATAACTTGATTTAATTGAGCATTCAGCGATTACTGATTTGTATATTGCCGTTTTAAAAAGGATATTCGTAAAGTAATTAAATTTTACAAAGATGTTAAATTCAAAATTCAAAAACACCATTGAACACTATGGCCCATTGCGATTCTCTTTTGACTACGAGAATCCTAAGTGGACAATAAATATAACGTTTAAAGACCCTGACTTAATTAATCCAGTTTGGGAAGGTTTTTACGAAACTGAAGAAATCAAAGACATCATGTTAAACTTAATGCCTGGGAATTTCCTTTTCCAAGATGAATACTACGAAAAACTTCAAAACAACAACTCAATCGTCTCATTTGAAAAAATGAATTCCAGTTCTACCATTATGTTATATGAGGGTGAAATTTTTGAAGATTGTATACAAATTAAAGAAACCTCATTTGAAAATGATTTGGATTTTTACATTAGCATTTTTAGAAAATTCAAAGACATTGAGCTAAGCCATAACACACTCAAAGAATGTGGTATCATTACCACTATTGAATTATTATCTGCTGCCTTAAAAAATATCAACTGGTCAGTGGTAAAAATAATGGATGCCGATTTTGACGACCATGGATACAAATTTTATTCCTTTCATATTCAAGACGACGGCGGTTTAATATATATTATCGACTACCCACAACCAGACCCAATAATTGGTTCATTTCCAATAAATTCCATCGAAGATTTCATTGAAAATACATTATCCTCTGGCTCTGGATTAATTGAAATTTTAGAATCAATTGATGACAATACACTTGAAGATTACATAAAGTCAAATGGCTACCAGATTTAAAAAACAATAACATCATCAATCAATACGTGAGTTTAAAAAATTATCGATGAATAACGAACAGATAAAACAGCTAGAGAAAGAATTGTGGGATGCAGCTGATGCTCTCCGTGCCAATAGTAAACTAACCGCTGGTGAATATAAAGACCCAATTTTAGGGTTGGTATTTTTGCGTTTTGCACAAAACTTATATGAGCAAAAGAAAATACAAATTGAAGCTAATATTCCTGAGGGTCCTCGTGGTAAACGTGCGTTAACAAAAGAAGATTTTTTAGCAGCTGGGGCTTTAATGCTTCCACCATTGGCTCAATATGATTACCTAGCAGATTTACCCGAAGGTAAAGACGTAGCAGATGCTTTGAATAATGCCATGCGTTTGATTGAGGCTGATTACCAGGATTTGCAAGGTATTCTACCTAAAAACTACCAGGAATTCGAACGTGACTTATTACGTGAGCTGATTCGTGTGTTCAATAAGGATGCAGTTAAAAATGCTACGGGTGACGTTTTCGGAAGAATTTATGAGTACTTTTTAATGAAGTTCTCGATGCAGGGAGCAGGTGCACAGGAAGGTGGTGAGTTCTTTACACCGCCAAGTTTAGTGCAGTTAATTGTAAATTTTATTGAGCCTGATCACGGTGTGATCTTAGATCCTGCATGTGGTTCTGCGGGTATGTTTGTGCAAACTGGATACTTTGTTCAAACCCACACTAAAAAGAGTGTTAATGAGGCTATCAAATGCTTTGGGATGGAGTTAAAGACCAACAATGCAAAGCTGGCTAAAATAAACTTGGCAATACATGGTATTGAAGGCAAAATTATAGAAACGAATAGCTTTTACAGTGACCCTCATAATTTGGTTGGTAAGTGTGATTTCGTAATGGCTAATCCACCCTTCAACGTAAATAAAGTTGATAAGGACAAGGATTACGTTAAAAACGATCCAAGATTGCCATTTGGCTTACCTAAAGCAGATAATGGCAATTACTTGTGGATGCAATACTTTCATAGTTATTTGAATAAAACAGGAAGGGCTGGTTTTGTTATGGCTAGTTCAGCAACAGATGCTGGACATAGCGAAAAACTCATTCGCCAAAAGTTAATTGAAACTGGGGATGTGGATTGTATTGTATCTGTTGGTAATAATTTTTTTTACACTCGCTCATTACCATGTCACCTGTGGTTTTACGACAAAGGAAAGCGCAAAGAGAACAAGGATAATATTTTAATGGTTGATGCACGTAATGTATTTCGCAAAGTTTCAACTACCATAAACGATTTTAGCGAAGACCAATTAGAGGGATTAACTGCAATTGTAAAATTATACCGTGGCGAAAAACCAACTATAAACAAAAAAAATACTTGGTTCAATGAGCGCTTTGCAGATGGCAAATACACAGATATTGAAGGCTTATGTAAAATTGTCACTTTGGATGAAGTTAAGGATAATGATTATAGCTTAACACCTGGACGATATGTGGGAGTATCTTCTGTTGAGGATGATGGGGTGGATTTTAAAAGTAGATTGCTAGAAATTCACAGTGACTTAGAGAAGCTAAATAATGAGGCGCATGAATTAGAGAATATTATCAACATTAACATAAAATCGCTTTTATGAATAACTGGATAACAAAACAATTTCGTGATATAGCTACTTTCCCGCCAAAGGTCAGCTTAGAAAAGGAACATTTTTATTCATTTATTCCAATGGATGTAGTTAATGAATGTTATAAATATGTTTCACCTAAGGAGTTTAAAAAATGGACTGGAAGTGGTGGTGCAAAATTTGAAAATGGTGATACATTGTTTGCTAGAATTACGCCATGCTTGCAAAACGGCAAAATAGCTCAAGCGAAGAATTTGCCAAGTGGTAAGGGTTTTGGATCGACTGAGTTTTTTGTTTTTCGTGGAAAGGAAAATATTAGTGATTCTGACTTTATATATTATTTAGCGAAAACAGATAATTTTAGGTCTTATGCAATAGGGAGTATGGTTGGTGCTTCTGGAAGACAAAGAGCAGACGCTACATATATTGGTAATTTTGAAGTTAAACTACCACCACTCCCAACCCAAAAACGCATTGCTTCCATTTTATCAGCTTACGATGACTTAATCGAAATCAACTTAAAGCGTATAAAGCTGCTGGAAGAAATTGCACAGCGCACTTATGAAGAGTGGTTTGTTAACTTTCGGGTTAAAAACGTTACGATAAACGAAAGGGGATATATGATGCTGCCATTATCCGAAATGATTATTGAATATATGAACGGTGGCTGGGGTAAAGAAAATGCAGAAGCCAAATATACAGAGGGGGCTTTAGTCATAAGAGGCACTGACTTTCCAAATGCCGCATCTGGGCATTTTCATAATATACCGTTAAGATTTCATACAATTAGTAATATTAACCCAAGAAAACTAAAATATGGAGATATTGTAATGGAGATGTCAAACGGAAATATAGAGAGTATAGGTAGAACGTTTTATAATGATGGTTCAGTTGAACAAGTATTAAAGGTGCCTATAATTTGTGCTAGTTTCTGTAAAATGCTAAGACCTAATAATATAGAATTCGGATATCTCATAGACTTACATTTACGTTATATCCAAAGAAATGGCTCAATGAAAGTATACAAAGCACAAGCGGCAAATGGAATTAACAATTTTCAATTTGACGAATTGATACAAAAGGAAGTAATTCCTATTCCCAAAGGTGATCAACTGCTTATACTCATAAACGACATATCCTATGTTTACAAACTAATTGCGAATATCAAGATTCAGAACTCAAATCTAACAAATTCCCGAAATTTATTACTCCCTCGATTAATGAATGAATCAATAATTGTAAAACCTGAAAGATGAGTTTCGAATATTCAGAAGATAACCTCATAGAGAACGCTACACAGGACGTGTTGCAGGATTTAGGATGGGATGTAAAATACGCCTGGACTAAAGAAACCTTTGGCGAAAATGGCTTATTGGGTCGTGAGAACAAATCAGAGGTTATACTTCGCAGATATGTTTTACAGGCGTTAGAGAAATTAAACCCTGGCTTGCCATTTACAGCTTATGAACAAGCAGTTGAACAATTGGTAACAGCAAATGCGGATAAAACCTTAGCTCGCAACAACCAGGAGAAATACCAGCTATTAAAAGACGGGGCACTTGTAAGTTATACCAATGTAGTCGGTGAATTAGAAAAAAGGAACTTAACATACATTGATTACGATGCCCCAGAAAACAATTATTTTTTAGCTATTCGACAGTTAGAAATAGTAGGTGAACTATACCAGCGTAGACCTGATGTGATTTGCTTTGTTAATGGTATTCCATTGGTTTTTATGGAGCTTAAAGCACACCATACAGATCTTCGAAACGCTTACACAGATAATATTACAGATTATAAAGATACGATACCTCATGTGTTTCATGCCAATGCTTTTATCTTACTGAGCAATGGAACGGATGCCAAAGTGGGTACAATAACTAGTCCCTATAAGTTCTTCCTGGATTGGAAACGTATAACGGAAGAAGAGGAAGGTATTGTGAGTTTGGATACCATGGTTAGAGGGACATGTTCCAAAGCAAACCTGCTGGATATATTCGAAAACTTTTTATTGTTCGATGATAGCGGTGGTGAAGTCGTTAAAATAATGGCTAAGAATCACCAATTTATTGGCGTTAATAAGGTACTCAACAAGGTAACTAATATTGATGAGCTGAAAGGTAAATTAGGGGTATTTTGGCATTCGCAGGGTTCTGGAAAATCTTATTCTATTGTCTTCATTTGCCAAAAAATACATCGCAAGTTAGGTGGTTCGTACACATTTTTAGTAGTAGTTGACCGAAGTGAATTGGAACGTCAGATATACGATACATTCACAGCGGTTGGAGCTGTTCCCGTAAGCAAAAACAAAGATAACGTAGCCAAAAGCAGGGATGATTTACGAAAACTACTAAAGGAGAACCAACGTTATGTGTTTAGTTTAATACATAAGTTTAGCATAGATCCTAAAGAAGAAACGGAATTTCCGCTCATTACAGATCGCAAAAATATTATTGTGATTAGTGACGAAGCTCATAGAACGCAGGCTGGAACATTTGCCCGTAATATGCGTTTTAACGCTATCCCTAATGCAAGTTACCTCGGTTTTACTGGAACTCCAATTATTAAAGAGGAAGAAGAAATAACAAAGAATATTTTTGGTGAATATGTTTCGGTATATGATTTTAAACGAAGCATTGAGGATGGTGCTACATTACCACTTCGTTATTTAAATCGGGGCGAAAAGCTCGGAATCGAAAACCCTAAAATAGATGACCAAATGGTTGACATTTTGGAGCAGGAAGATTTAGATGAAGACCAAAAACGTAAACTAACCTATCTGTTCCAACGTGATTATGTAGTACTAACAGCTGAAAAGAGGTTGGACGCTATTGCAAAAGACTTGGTATGGCATTTTAACGAACGTGGTTATCAAGGTAAAGCAATGTTGGTTGCCCTTGATAAGCCAACAGCTGTAAGAATGTATGACCTGATCATGAAGCATTGGGAATTATATACCGCTGAATTAACTAAAAGGATTACCAAAGCTGAAGACGTTGAAGAAGCACAACAACTAAAAAGAAAACTAACAAAGGTTAACGAAACCGAAGTTTGTGTGGTTGTCAGCAGTGAGCAAAACGAAGTAGATAAATTCCGAAAACTTGGATTAGATATTGCCACTCACCGCAAAAAAATTGTTGACCGTGATTTGGAAACTGAGTTTAAAGACGAAGAGAATCCTTTCCGTTTAGCTATTGTTTGTGCTATGTGGATTACAGGGTTCGATGCACCATGTGTTTCTACCGTTTATTTGGACAAGCCAATTAAGGGACATACACTCATGCAAACCATCGCAAGGGCTAATAGGGTATTTGACGATGAAAAAGAAAACGGGTTAATTGTTGACTATGGTAACGTATATAAACAGTTAGAGAAAGCATATTCTGTATATGGTGAAGGTGGGAAAAATGTTGGTGGCAATACTGGTGGTGCAACTGGTGGTGGAGACGAAAAGCCATTTGAACTGTTGGAAGAATTAGCCATTGAGTTAAAAAAATCGATTGACGATACGATAGTTTACATAAAAGAATTGGGGTTTGAGTTGTCGGAGTTAACTGCACCAACTTTAAAGGCAATGGAGAAGTTGGGATTAATTAAGAAGGCAGTTGATTGTGTTTGTTTAAACGAAACAACAAGGACGAAGTTTGAGATAATGGCGAGGGATGTTTTTCGCAAGTATCAAGCCTTATACCCAGAAGAACAAGTAAAGCAATTCATTAAACAGTTCAATGCAATAGAAGCCATTTATCAGCAGCTCAATCAGCAAACCAAAGATGCTGATATAACAGAAATAATGCTTCGTTTGCAAAGCGTGGTTAACGATAATATTACCATTCACAAAAATCTTGTAAGTGAACCAGAAGGTGTTTATATTGATTTGGGAAGCCTTGACTTCGATAAGCTCAAAGCTGCATTTGCAAAAGCTGAAAAGAAGAACACCATCGTTTTCGATTTGCAACGGGCTGTCGATAACAAACTGAAGCAAATGCTAAAAAACAATCCGTTAAGAATGGAGTTCTACAATCGCTACAAGGAGATCATTGAAGAATACAACAACGGTAAAAACTTGGAGGACACTGTAAAGTCGTTTGACAAACTATTTAAGTATATACAGGAATTGAATACTGAGGACGCGAGGGCGCTGCGTGAGAATTTAGATGAAGATGGATTGGCTATTTTTGATCTCCTACGTTCAGGGAAAACACTGAGCAGTGAAGAAGTAAAACAAGTCAAAAAGATTGCAGTCGAGACCCTTAGTATGTTGAAAGTAGAAAAACTATCTATTGATCGTTGGAGAGAAAGCCGGCAGATAACAGCCCAAATAAAAACAATGATTTTCGACTCATTTCAATGGTTGCCTCAACCTACTTATTCTGATAATGACGTAGCAGACAGAACAATGACCGTATATCAACACATATATTCCAACCATTCACATTTTGTAAATATCTGAGGCCAAGATCAGCGTCCAATCGCTTGGAACCGTTTACAAACACTACCAAACGCTTACTAAACGATTACAAACCTTTAGAATCGCTTACAAACAGCCACATGACGTTTACAAACGTGTGCGAAACATCCGCCACACATCAGCCAAACATCAATTCAACTGTTCAAATACGCCTCAAACTTAATGGCAGCCTTGGCTAAGGTCTTTTCGTAATCGTTTTGATATACACTAGTAATGGAGTTTGAGAATTGACCCAACCATGCGCCGGTGGTTCGTTCCAAAATTTCGGCTTCGTATTGCAATTGCGCACAGGTGTGTCGAGATAAGTGAAAGGTGAGCAACTTGCCCGGATCAACTTGCGCATCGACAGCCAAACCCTTAAGAATTCGATTGGTGTGTTGGTTGGTAGATGGTGGCAATATCCGATCCTCTATTGTTCTAAAATTGTACCCTTCATATTTCTCAACGATGGCCATCGCTTGTGGCAACATCGGTACGTGTATGGGTAACCCAACATTGTGTTTGTTCTTGTCTTGGACGAAGGTGAGGAAGTGGGTATTTAAGGTTTTATCGTATCGTATAAAACTCTTCTTGATGACCTCCTGTGAATCGGCGAATCGCACACCCGAGTAACAACAAAAAACGAAAGCATCCCTTACCCTCTCCTTTTCTGGAAATTGGGTCAAATCCAAATCCCTCATCCGCTGGAACTCTTCTAGCGTCAACGACTTCCTTCTAACCCTAACTTGAGGAATTCTATAACCGCTAAAAATGTTCTTGCTGATGATATCCGAATCGGTAGCATACTTACATACCGTTCTCAAGCGCGACATGTGTTTACCGATGGTGTTAATGCTCAGATTCTTATGATAGCGCCCTACCCTTACCACTTTCAGGTACGCCTCAAAGTTCTTTAGAAACTGAAGATTCACCGATTCGATGGGCAGATCCAACTTACGTTCTTGTTCAAGGTAGGAGCGAACGTATTCCATGGTGTTTTTGATTTTCTGCATGTGGATGGGCGCTTGCTTGTTTTTCGCATAGTTCTGCAGCACTTCATCGCCCAAAGACAACAATGTGTAATGTTGCACCCCACCACCGGTGACCAATTCTTTGATTTCTCTTGAGCTAATCGATTTCCCTGCTCTATTGGCATCATTGAGTGCGTTATTGATGATGGATTGAATTCTGGCAATCTCTCCAATTTTGATTAGAGCATCGGGGGATTTTGATTTGGGTTGTGCGGAAACATCGTCCCAGTCAATCAAGCAACAGTTAAAGGGAAGTTTGAATTCCGCCTTTTTACGATCGATGATGATACGGCAAAAGATGGCATGGCCATCGTGTCTAACTTTTGTTAGTTCTAGGTAAAATTTTACGGAACAGCTATTAATTTTCATAGGTCTCAGGGTTCGAATT
>Ga0255131_1000176_pt1 | contig 21094 bp, 16 predicted proteins | sample Law_Yuk_RepC_8d_FD_188554 | JGI IMG/M metagenome (GOLD analysis project Ga0255131, IMG submission 188554) | Freshwater microbial communities from St. Lawrence River, New York, United States - Law_Yuk_RepC_8d | ecosystem: Environmental > Aquatic > Freshwater > River | place: USA: New York... | reverse complement strand
GGAACGGTCCTGCGCTCGCTGAGTAGGCTCTAGGGAGGAGGAGCTTTCGCGCTGTGCGCTTTGGGGATTTGCTGTTCGCCTCCAAGGCTTGCTTCGGACCGTTCCCGCTCCGCTGAACGGTTTGGGCCGCGGGAACGGTCCTGCGCTCGCTGAGTAGACTCTAGGGAGGAGGAGCTTTCGCGCTGTGAGCTTTGGGGGTTGGGTTGTTCGCCTCCAAGGCTCGCTTCGGACCATTCCCGCTCCGCCTAGATGGGCGTTGGGTGGTCTGGTCAGGGTCTTTAGGGCTGCGGTGGATGGGATAGTCTGGACAGCAGTGTCCGGGGAGCGAAGGTGACTGAATGCGTTGTGAGTCGCGCGGTCTTGGAAGAGTGGGCGGCTGGATCTTAGGTCTTGTGGGAGGACTGGCGGCGATTCAGGTGCAGGCTCAATTGGAGGACATCCGCATCGATGATGTTCCCGATTATGAGTGGCATGTGGGTTGTTTCGGTACTGCTACGGGCAATTTGATGGGGTTCTGGGACCGTAACGGATTTCCGGACTTCTACACGGGGCCAACCGGGGGCGGGGTTGCACCGCTCAACAGCCGTTTGAGCCAAGGTAATCAGGGTATTTTTTCTCTGTGGTCTTCGAAGGCGGGCCGCGATGGCCGACCGGCCAACCAGCCGGGCCACGAGGATGATTATTACTTCGCGTACGAGAGTGTCTTTACCGATCCCTACATTACGGCGGGTCGCAAGGAACACACGCCGGATTGCATCGGAGATTTTATTGGGCTCAGCCAGAACAAGTGGGCGGATTTGGGAGGCGAGTGCCGGGGCAATATCGATGGGTTCTCCTATGTGTATTGGGGCAAGGGGGGCGATCGCCGTTGGGTGCGTCTGGGTCAGGAACCAACCATTCCGTCCGGCTCGGACATCCCTTCTGGGTTGGTGTCTTGGACGCGATATCGGGGAGGGGATGCGGCCAGTTTCTGCCAATTAACCGATTTCAATCCAACGGTCTCCGGGGGGCGTGGTTTCACTTATGCGGACCTCAAGACGGAGATCCGCGCGGGTCGTCCGGTACTGCTCTTTATGCAGCCTTCTGGAGGTTTTTCTCGGACGGTGGCCGGTGTCGGTGGCGTGAATCCTGAGATCCATGGGATGCTGGCCTATGGCTACTGGATCGACAACGACGGCACCGAGTACGTGCGCTATCGCACCAGTTGGGCCAGTGGTGATCAGATGCTCTCGCCTTGGACGGCCGCGCCGTGGTTACCAGTCACTCTGGGCCTCCCGCTTCGAGGGGTGATCGCCTACCAGCCGGTGCCCAAGATTCGTTCGATTCGCCGGGATGGGGGCGAGGTGGTGATCGCCTGGGATGGTTCGGTGGCCAAGGTTCGTGATGGGTTGAGCGGCGAACGCCGGCAAGCCCAGCAGTTCGTGGTGGAACGGGCCGATGCGCTGGATGCCTCGGTCTGGACTCCGGTCTCGGATCGTCTGGAGGTTCGGGAATTCCGTGGACCAGCGCCCTCCGGCGGAAATGCTTTTTATCGGGTCCGCTCAGTAACCACGCTGTGATTCAGTGGATCTCGGCGGATCCAGCCACCGCCCAGCACCCGGTCTCCGTCATAGAAGACGCAGGCTTGTCCGGGGGTGACGGCCCGAGCGGGTGCGTGGAGGCGGACTGTCGCGGTCTCTTGCGGCCCGGGTCGGACTGTGGCGGCGGCGCCGGGATGGTTGTATCGGATCTTAGCGACGCACTCGAAGGATTCAGGCGGTTGATCCCATGGAATCCAATTGCAGTGGTCCACGGTGAATTCGGAGCGGCTTAGCTGGGTTTCGTCGCCGACAATGACTCGATTGTTGGCCGGGTCTAATTCGAGGACGTACAGCGGATTTGGGGAGGAAATGCCGAGGCCTTTGCGTTGGCCGATGGTGTAGAATTCGATGCCGTCGTGGTGTCCGAGTACCTGGCCCTGGGTGTCCACGATTTCGCCGGTGTGGCGCTCTACGAGTTTCGACTGTTCGAGGAATCGTCCGTAGTTGTTGTCGGGCACGAAACAAATCTCCATCGACTCTTCCTTGTCGGCGGTGCGCAGTCCGCATTCGCGGGCCACGTCGCGGGTGTCGGCTTTGGTTTTTTCGCCGAGGGGGAAGAGTACGCGGGCCAGTTGGTGTTGGCGGAGTGAGAAGAGGAAGTAGCTCTGGTCTTTGCGGGGGTCGCGGCCGCGGAGGAGGAGTGTGCGTCCTTCGGCGGTGTGCTCGACGCGGGCGAAGTGCCCGGTGGCGACGAGGTCGCAGCCCAGTTGCCGGGCCCGGTCGAGGAGGGTCCCGAACTTGAGGTGCTGGTTGCACATCACGCAGGGGTTCGGTGTTCGTCCGGCTCGGTATTCTTCGGCGAAGTAGCCGATGACGCGTTTTTGGAATTCGGCCGATTCGTCGATGAGGTAGTAGGGAATGCCGAGGCTGGCGCTGACGCTGCGGGCGTCCATGACGGCCTGGGGTCCGCAGCATTTGTCTTCGGCGCGGTTGACGCAGTCTTGCGGCCACAGCTTGAGGGTGACCCCCACGACTTCGAATCCTTGCTCCTGAAGCAAGGCCGCCGCGGCCGAGGAATCGACGCCACCACTCATGCCTACCAATATTCGTTGTCTTCGCTGAACCGAGTTGGTCACGGCGAGAAGTATACCGGGCGGCGCGCCGAAGGCGACTCTCGTCGCTCCGCGGGAACGGTCCTACGCTCGCTGAGTAGGCTCTAGGGAGGAGGAGCTTTCGCGCTGCGCGCGAGGGATGGGTTTGATCGCCTCCAAGGCTCGCTCCGGGCCGATCGGGCTGCCGCTGGGGTTGGGTGCGAATCTTTAGGAAAGCGGGTGCTTGGATGGCTGCCTTTGGGGGCGTTGTTGGGGACGGTGCTTGGCTCAGAGGCGTTTTGGTCGTATCAAGGATGCCACATGGCGTCCTTTGATCGTCCCCAGTTCCGGCCCCGGAGACCTTATGATGGTCCTCCTCCTTCCGGCCCGAGCTTTGGCCCGCGCTCCAGTCCGCGCTCCAGTCCGCCGGCGCTGCCTCAGGCGGATACTACGCATTGGAAGACGCCTTGGGTCTGGTTGAAATACCATTCTCAACAACCGGTGGTGTACCCTGCCATGATCCGGGATGCCTCGGTCGGCGCGAGGCCGGGTGACTGGGTCCATGTGTATGACAAGTCGGGTTCGCCCTGTGGCAATGGCTTGTGGCATCCGCGCGCGAAGGTGCCTCTGCGGCTTTTCCATTGGGGAGAATCTTTTGTCGAGGAGTCGGTTTTGGGAGATTTGATCGACCGGGCTATGGACCACCGGATCGATTTCCTGCGCCTGCCAGAGGTGAGCGACGCGTTCCGGGTGGTGCACTCCGATGCCGATGGTCTTAGCGGTCTGGTGGTCGATAAATTTGCCGATGTTCTGAGTATCCAAGTTCACAGCTTGGGGATCGCTCAGCGGTTGGCCTCTTGGATCCCCCGGATGCATGCGCGCTTGGGCACTCAGAAGGTGGTTTTCGAGGTGGATGACACGGTGGCTCGTAATGAGGGGATCTCACCGACAACAATAAAATCGGATGCGGTTCGGGCGGTGAAGATCCGGGAGCACGGCATCCGCTATGAGGTGGATTTCAAGGAGGGTCACAAGACCGGGTTCTTTTGTGATCAGCGCGACAATCGTCTGAAACTTTCCCGCTATACCCGTGGCAAGCGGGTGCTGGATTTGTGCTGCTATTCAGGCGGGTTCTCCATTTCGGCGATGTTGCTGGGGCAGGCCGCCGAGGCGACTGGGGTAGATCTGGACGAGGCAGCTATCGCCATGTCCAAGCGCAACGCCAATCTCAATCAGGTCCGGGTCAGCTGGGTGGACTGTGATGCGTTCAGTTACGCCCGACAGATGCGGGACAATGGGGAACAATGGGATGTGGTGATCCTAGATCCGCCGAAGCTCATCCACAGCCGGGATGATGAAGATGCGGCTGAGGGGCGGCAGCGCTACGAAGACCTCAATGGACTAGGGATGGTGATTACTCGTCCCGGTGGCTTGTTGGTTACCTGCTCTTGCTCGGGAATGATCTCGGCCGAGGAGTTCGAGGATATCGTCATCCGTATGTCGATCCGGACTCGCCGTCGTCTCCAGATCATTGACCGCACGGGACCTGGCGAAGACCACCCGGTGATGTCCAACTGCCCGGAGAGTCGCTACCTGAAGGTGATCTGGGCTCGCGTTTGGTGAGTCCTTGAAGGGCCGATTTGGTCGGATGGAACTTATTTGGTCGGATGGATTTTGGGACCCACCGGCCGCCAAACTCGGATTCGGAAGTGCCGTTGTCCGAGCGGTCCCCCCCTTGACACGGCCTTGGATTGAGCGAGTAAAATTAGCGCCCGCTTGCGGTTCGCCGAAGCGTGGCCTAGGCCAATGACGGTCTAGATCTTTGTTTTTTCAACACACCATGAGTCAACCTATCAGTCAGCCCGAACAGCATTCCTTCCAAGCCGAGATTCAGCAACTGCTGAGCATCGTCATCCACTCCCTGTACACGGACCGCGAGGTCTTCGTGCGGGAGTTGGTTTCGAACGCCGCCGATGCCTGCGAGAAACTTCGCTTCCTTCAGGCCAGTGGGCAGTCACCCACGGGTGTCAGCGACCCCTCCATCTCCATCACCGCCAATGAGGCGGAGTCGACACTAACCATCGCCGACACGGGCATTGGTATGAACCGGGATGAATTGGTCCAAAACCTGGGAACTATTGCGCATTCCGGCACCAAGTCCTTTCTCAAGGCGTTGGCCGAGCAGCAGAAGCCGGACACTCGGCTCATCGGCCAATTCGGTGTCGGCTTCTATTCCGCCTTCATGGTGGCTAAGCAGGTGACGGTTGTGACCCGCTCTCAAGCGGCCGGCTCCGAGGGTTGGAAATGGACCAGTGAGGGTGGCAATGGCTACACACTCGAGTCGGCTCCGGACGCCACCCCGGGCACTCAGATCACCCTCAGCCTCAAGGACGAAGCCAAGGAGTTTGCGCAAGCCGGTAATCTGGAACGCATCGTTAAGCGGTACTCCAACTTCGTGGCCTTCCCGCTCGAATTGGACGGCAAACGAGTCAATACGGTGCAGGCCATCTGGGCCCGTTCGAAGAACGAGGTGAAGGAGGAAGAATACACGGAGTTCTACGAGTATCTGGCCCACGACAACGAGGCACCCAAGTACCGCCTGCACTTCACAGCCGATGCGCCCATCGCCATCCAGGCGTTGCTCTTCGTGCCCTCACGCAGTCTCGAAATGCCCGGAATGGTGCGTCAGGAGTCCGAGGTTCATTTGTATTGCCGCAAGGTACTCATCGATGCCAAGCCAAAGGGGCTTCTCCCGGAGTGGTTGCGGTTTGTTCGCGGTGTGGTCGATAGCGAGGACTTGCCGCTCAACGTCTCCCGCGAGCGGATGCAAGACTCGGACTTGATGCGCAAGCTGAGCAAGGCGCTAACCAATCGTTTCCTCAAGCACTTGGCCGAAGAGGCCGAGAAGGATGCGGCCGCCTACGAGGGTTTCTACGCCGAGTACCATCGGTTTCTCAAAGAGGGCGTGCTCAGCGATTGGGAGAATCAGGCCGCGCTGGCCAAACTCATCCGCTACGAGTCCTCGGCCACCGAGGCTGGCAAGAAGACGTCGCTGGCCGACTATGTGAAGCGCATGCCCGAGGGACAGAAGGATATCTACTACCTCTTGGCCAAGGACCGGGCCGCTGCCGAGGCGAGCCCCTATTTCGAGGTGTTCCGCGCCCGTAAGTTTGAGGTCGTGTTCGTGGACGATCCGATCGACGAGTTCGTGATGGATCGTCTGCGCGAGTTCGACTCCAAGACCATCATGACCGCCGAGAAGGCTGAGTTGGATGTGGAGGACGCTTCCAAGGAGGGCTCTCTCACGGAAGACGAGGCGACGTCATTGTCTGGTTGGCTCAAACTCACCTTGGGTGAGTCGGTGCATGAGGTGCGCGCTTCCAAGCGCCTGGTGGATAGCCCGGTCGTGGCCCTTGATAGCGACAAGTACATGACCTCCAGCATGCGTCGCACCCTCAAGTCCATGGGTCGGGAGGCCATGACCGGTGACGAGGCCGCGCCAGACTTGGAGATCAATCCGAGGCATCCGGTCATCGTGAAGCTGAATGAGTTGCGCCAAAAGGATGCCGCTCTCGCAGGCCTAGTGGCCGAGCAGTTGAACGACCAAGCCCGGTTGGCGTCGGGTCGCCTCGAAGACCCGCGTGCCATGCTTCAGCGCATGAACATGCTGCTCTCTCGGGTGGTTGGCGCCTGATCCGATCGGAGAGCATGGGGGTTGGGTCGCACGCGTCTAAAGAGGCCCGATCTCAGCAAGACACCCATTCCAAATAAAACGGCCCGGTGGCAGTGGGGAGGCGATGCCTCTCCGTTAGCCCCGGGCCGTTCTGTGTGTTTTCTGTGTGCTGGTTGCAGCCTCCGACCGTATAGCCTCCAACCGGCGAACCCTGCAGCGAGTCAGTTTTTGGTGAGGGCCACTGCGGCCCTCTGAACTCAAGTCAGGCGTTACACGTTGAATTTGAAGACGAGCACGTCGCCGTCGGCGACCACGTATTCTTTGCCTTCCATCCGGTAGAGACCCTTGTCGCGGGCTGCAGCCACCGAGCCGCAAGACACCAGGTCCTTGTAGGCGACGGTCTCGGCCTTAATGAAGCCACGCTCGAAGTCGCTGTGGATGACCCCGGCCGCCTTGGGCGCGGTGTCTCCGGTATGGATGGTCCAGGCCCGGACTTCTTTCTCACCCGCCGTGAAGTAAGTGCGGAGTCCGAGGAGGTGATAGGTGGCCCGGATGAGCGAACCCACGCCTGACTCGGTGACTCCGAGGGCGGTGAGGAATTCTTTGGCCTCGTCCTCCGACAAATCCACCAGGTCGCTTTCGATCTGAGCACTAATCACCGTGGCTTCGCAGCTCAGGTGGTTCTTGGCGTACTCGCGCACCTTGACCACATAAGGATTGGTGTCCGCGGTGGCTAGATCGTCTTCCTTCACATTGCAGGCGAAGAGGGTGGGCTTGTCGGTCATCAGCCAAAAGCTCTTGGAGAGGGCTCGCTCTTCGGGAGTCAACTCGCAGGTCAACGCCGGTTTGCCGGTGTCGAGATGCGGCTTGAGCTTGATGAGGACGGCCTGCTCGGCCATCGCTTCCTTGTCTCCGCGCTTGGCATCCTTGCCCACCTTGTCGAGGCGCTTGTTAACCGACTCCATGTCGGCCAAGACCAACTCGGTGGTGATGGTCTCGATGTCCCGGACCGGGTCCACGTTGCCGGCCACATGGTGGATGTCGGCATCCTCGAAGCAGCGGACGACTTGCACGATGGCATCGACCTCTCGGATGTGGCTCAAGAACTTGTTGCCCAAGCCTTCACCGGCGCTGGCTCCCTTTACCAATCCGGCGATGTCCACGAACTCGATGGCCGCGGGGATCACGACGCTGGTCTTGGCGATTTTCTGCAGCACCCCCAGACGTTCATCCGGCACGGTGACGATGCCCACGTTGGGATCGATGGTGCAGAACGGGTAGTTCGCCGCCTGCGCCTTTCGGGTGCGGGTGACTGCGTTGAAGAGGGTGGACTTGCCCACGTTGGGCAACCCGACGATACCGGCCTTAAGCATAACGAGAGACGGAGGAAAGCCTCAAGTAGCCCCGCGGGAAAGGGGATTCCTCGACCATCCTTAGCTTCTGCCGGCCCTCGAGGGAGATTCCAGAGCCGTGAAAGCCGACGGCAGCAGACGCTGGACCGCCTCCGGAAGGGGGGCCTCGAGCGAATTCATCCACACTGTCCAATCGTCTATCGGCACGTTTTGCGGGCGGCATCGCTCAGCGAAACCTCGGAGCAAGGTGCTGGCGTAATGGAGCAATCCGGATCGGTAGGGCAAATTGAACGCGGCCAGGGCCACGCCAAATACGATCGGGTTCCAAGCGTGGGCCTGGCCGTTCTCAACGGCTGACAAGTAGCGCTGGACCAACCGGAGATCGCGGCACGCTTTCAGTCGCGATAATTGTCGACGACCGACACGGAACGAGGCTTCGGTCCATTGTCCGGCTCTCCGTGCGGGGTAGTTTTGGTCCAGCTCAATTAAGTCGCGGTATCGGCCGAGTCGGGTGAGCTCAGCCGCCTCAAGGATGACGGGCCAGTCTAAGGCAATGACCACGCTGTCACGGTGGGATTCTAGGAACGGGCGAGGGTCGGCCTGAGCGCCGAGGGTCGGGTGGGGCAGCTGGAGGTCCTCTTCAGGCAGGGTTGGAGTCAACCACTCCTGCATGGAGGGAGAGAGGGTGTGTGGAACCCCGCCCTCAGACGAAGGTGCTCCATTCGGGAATGCCCGGCTCATTGGTCCAAGAGGTTAGCCTCGGCGCTCCGTTCGGCCAACAGGAGTTCACCCGAAGGGGCCCGGGTTTTGTTCGCCGAAGATTTTCACAGGAGCAGTCCTCTCATCGAGCACCTCTTCCAGCGGATACCTTTCAGGAGAACCGACGATGGCTCGATGGGCCGAATCGATCCTTCTGCATTGTCGCATTGAATCCGTGCCCGAGGACGGGTTAAAGTCTTTGCCTGCGGACGGTGGGGCGGTTGGCGCAGCGGTTAGCGCAAATGCTTTACACGCATTGGGTCGGGGGTTCGAATCCCTCACCGCCTACCATCCCGCAGTGATCCCTTGTCCGCATGCGAATACTCTGCGTCCACGCCCATTTCGATGATTTCGAATTTGTAGCCGCGGGCACCTTCGAGTTGTTCCGCCGCAAGCATGCTGGGAATTTTCGCGCTAAGGTCCTCGTTTGCACCGATGGGCGTTCAGGCCACCACTGGCGAACCCCGCAAGAAACGGCTCGCATCCGGTTGGAAGAGCAGGCAGCCGCGGCCGCGATCGGTGGGTACGAGTTCGAACGCCTCGCCCGGCCGGATGGCAGTCCTTTCGGAGAAGCCCGACTTCCTAGCAATGATCTCTTGGCTGCTCTTTGGAAGAGTATCCGTGACTTCGAACCCGATTATCTGTTTTGCCCGCCGCTTCCGGCCGATACTCGAGCGGGAGTTCATCCCGATCACATCACAGTAGCCGACGCCGTCCGCCGGGTGGCTTACATGATCAATGTCCCTCATGCCTTCGTGGACGACTATCCTGAAGAGGGCAAGGCCGAGGCGCGTTGGATCCGAACCCCGGTAATCCTCAACACCTGGGATAGCTACATTGGCGACGGCCCCCAATCGGTTCCCGACCTCGTGGTCGATGTTTCTGAGACCTTCGATCAAATCGCCCGCCAGTCTTGGTGTCACCAAAGTCAGATCCGGGAGTGGTTGCCCTGGGTGGGTCGGCATGGAATCGCTCCGGTGGAAACACTCGATCAATGGGAAGCAAGTCTCCGCCAGCGGTTCGGCAATCAGCGGCTGTCTCTCGGATTGGGTGAGGGAGCACCGGTAGAGGTTTTCTCGCTCACCTCGTGGGGACAGGTAGCCGATCGGGATCAGTTGACTCGCGATTTCCCTGCATTCCAGTCAAAGCCCGGTCGATGAGTTGCCCAAGGTGTTCGATTCGTGGGTCGAATGTTTTCGGAAAAACCGGGAAATCAGGTTGACACTCAGCGCCTAACCTCGAAAACTCCAAACGCAATCAAGCTCCGCGTTCCAACGACGTCAGAGCCGTCTAAAAACGGATTTCGCATGAAAAACTTCATTCCTAGCATGAGCGCCCTTACTATCGGCGCTGCGAGCCTCGCGGTCACCACGGCCCTCCAAGCCTCTGAAGGCGGGGCCAAGCCTTGGTCCGTTCGGGCTGGCGTTTCTGGTTTCTACAACGACAACGTCTACACCCGCAGCGACCTGACCAAGGTAAGTAGCTTTGGTTTCGAGCTGACCCCGGGCTTCAGCCTGAATCTGCCGATCAATGACGGTCAGACCACGTTGGGACTGCGCTACGACTACTTGTTGCGCTATTTCGAAAACCGCGCGAAGGCTGTCGACCACAACCACGTGGTGGACGCGAACCTGAGCCACCATTTCAACAGCCGTTTCAAGCTCGACGTCTTCGATAGTTTTGCTCAGGCCCAAGAGCCCCAGCAGCTGGGAGCCGGCGCTGGTGGTGCAGGTATTCTGTTCCGCGCAGAGGGAACCAACTTCCGCAACATCGCGGGCTTCGACTTCACCTCTCAGCTCGCTGAGAACTGGAGCGCGGTCACCGGCTTCCGGAACAACTTGTTCCGTTTCGACAACATTGCGTTCGCTCAGTCCCTCGATCGCGTCGAGTACCTCCCGTCGGTCAACGTTCGGTACCAGGTGGCTCCGAAGTCCAACGTGGGTGTGTTCTATCAGTACGGTGTCACCGACTATGATGGACCTGGAAGCAACGTCGGATTCGTCCGTGACGTTAATTCGCACTTCGTTGCCGCGACCCTCGATCACGACTTCGCAGCGAACCTGACCGGATCCCTCCGCGGTGGTGTCCAAGTCAACGATTTTGCTGACATCACGGGCGTCAAGAGCCGCGATGGCGTCTCGCCCTACGTTGATGGACAGTTGAACTACGGTTTCCTCCCGGGTTCGTCTTTGACTTTGGGAGTGCGTCATCAGTTGACCGCGACCGATGTCGGCGTGTTGGGTGCAGTGGGCGGCGGAGATTTCTTGGACCCGATTCGCGGCAGCAGCGCCACTTCTGCTCGTATCGGTCTGTCGCACAGCTTCACCCCGAAGTTGGTGGGATCGATCAATGGTCTCTACCAGATGGGCACCTTCATCGGTGGTGGATCGACAATCGATGGTCAGGGTGATAGCTACGCCTCTGGCGATGTGAGTCTCTCCTACCGCATCACCCAGCACATCTCGACTCGTGTGTCCTACGCATACGATCAGGTTAATTCCGATCTGGTGAATGACCTCCGCGAGTTCTCGCGTAACCGGGTGTTCCTCGGCGTGAATTTCAACTACTAAGAATTTCCAACTCTGGCGAAGGAGGCTGGAACATCCATTCTAGCCTCCTATTTTTTTGCACATGGAAGTATCGAAGGCACCCCAGTCTCAGGAATCCAAGCTCCACTTCCTCGATTACTGGCGGATCATCCGTATTCGGAAGGCTGTCATCTTGGCGGTCTTCCTGTTGGTGGTTATCACTACAGCGATCATCACCCAGTTCCAGCCCGAGTCCTACTCGTCGCTGGCGCGGATGAAGGTGGAAAAGGACACCCCGCTGACCCAGTTGATGATGGGTAGCGGTCCGATGACGCCTGCCTTCGACCAGTACTTTCTCCAGACCGAGTTTCAGGTCATTCGCTCTCCGAAGATCCTCAACGAGGTCATCAAGGGTCTGAAATTGGCCCGCGTTTACGCCGAGCGCGACAAGCAGCCGGGTGAATTGCCAATCCAAGATGCTTACGAGATGTTGTCGCGTGAGGTCGACATCACTCAGTTTCGTAACACGGCCATCATCGAAATCACGGCCTTCAACGAAGACCGTGAACTGGCCGCCCGAATCGCGAACAAGATCGCCGATGTCTACGGCACTTACCGCAACAAGAACCGTTCTGGGCGCAGTGATCTGGCTTGGGCGGCTTTGACCAATAAGTTGGCTGGCTACGAGAAGGAAGTCTCTGAGGCCCGCGAGAAGATGGACAAGTTGCGGATTGATCTCAAGGTTCCTGAAGAGATTGCTGATTCTGGCCAAGTTCAGGGTCTTTCGGCCCAGGAGCTTTCGCGGATGACCGGAGTCATTCAGGACTACCAGACCCGGATCACTCGCAATAACCGTTTGTTGGAACAGTTGGGTCTCCTAAAGGGGGATAGACTGCTCAACGCCCTGGTGGTGGCCAATCCGACGACCGAGCTCAACACGCTGATTTCGGCCCGTAATTTTGCCTTGCGTCAGGCCTCCGGACTTAGCCCCGATTTCGGCCCCGATCATCCGGAGGTCATCAAATGGTCCTTGCAAATCGCCAAGCTGGATGAGCAGTTGGACGCGACAGTCCAGGGTATCCTCAGCGGCATGCGCTCCACTCTGGAGGCCGAGAAGGCAGCGATGGAAAATCAGAAGACCTACCTCCAGGAAACCATCGAAAAGAATTCTCAGGACACCCAACGGTTCCGGCCTTACATCGTTCAGCGCAACGAGTTTGAGAGCGCCCGGCGCATTCGCGACGGCATTAAGATTCGTGTCGCGCAAGAAGACATCGACCGAGATCTCAGCAGCACCTCGTCCGTTGAGACCATCAACGAAGCCCTTCCCGGCACCAACCCAGTTCGGCCGAAGAAGGCGGTCAACATCACCATCGGCGTGGTCTTCGGTTTGATCCTTGGCATTGGTCTGGCCTTCTTTATCGAATACCTCGACACATCGGTGAAGACCATCGATGACGTGGAGCAAGCGTTGCAGGCGCCGGTGCTCGGGGTAATTCCTCAGAATGTTGGAGCCCTCATGTCTGAGGGAGCTGATAGCCCGCATGCTGAGGCTTATCGAGTCCTGCGGACCAATATCCTGTTCTCCCGTAAAGACACCAATTGGCGAACGATGACTGTCGTCTCCGGCGGAGCCGGCGAGGGCAAGTCTACCACCATCTTCAACCTGGCGACTGTCTTTGCTCAAAACGGCAATCGAGTGCTCATCGTAGACTCCGATCTTCGCCGTCCCAGCCTCCACAAGATTCTCAATGTTGCCAACAATTTGGGGTTGACCAACTACCTGCTGAAGCAGAACCGCCTCGAAGAAGTAATTCAGACGACGCCGGTCCCGTCTCTGGACTTTATGCCCTCGGGGCGTCTGCCGAGCAGCTCCATCGGTATCCTCAATTCAGCGGCCATGAAGGAGTTCATCGCCGAGGCCAAGAGTCGGTACGACTTCGTGTTTTTCGATTCACCGCCGATCATGGGCGTCAGTGACGCTTCCATTTTGGCCAGTGAAGTGGACATGGCCGTGTTGGTGGTCCAGTACCGCAAGTACCCGCAGCAAATGACCCTCCGCGCCAAGCAGATGGTCGAGAAGGTCGGTGGCCACCTCTTGGGTGTTGTGTTGAATAATATCAACATCAGCCAGGACAGCTACTACTACTACTACAGCGGATACTACTACGATTACTATTCTAAGAGCGAAGACAGTAAGCCAGAGGGTGAGCGGAAGTTGTCCAAGAAGAAGAAGGCCGATGCCAAGCCGGCCGAGATAGCCGTTGTCGGCTCAGAGTCCAAGGCTTCTGAAATAAAGCCCGGTAAGGAGACCAAGTATTGAGCCGCTGTCCGGATGCCTATAGACTCCGCGAACTTATCAACATGATGCTTCGATTCGGTCAAAACGGGATGTGTGCGTTGGTGCTGCTGATGGCCGTTCTCTGGGGCGGTTGCCAGACGGGCACCGGACAAGCCACTCCTCAGACTGCCACTGCGGCAACAGCCCCCGCTGTCCCTGCAACGGGCGCCAACGGCGGGTTCAGCATCGACCGCATCGCTGTGGGCGATGTGATCCGCGTGATGTATGAAGCCTCGGTGCCCATCGCCCCGACCGAGATCCAGGTACCGGAAACCGGGTTAGTTACTATCCACATGGGCGAGCAGGTGCAAGTGGCCGGGAAGATGGCGGCCGATGTCTCCAAGGACATCCGCGACCTGTTCACCGTCAAGAAACAGATGTACAAGCGCCTCTCGGTGAACGTTCAAGTGCTAGGTCGCACGGTCTCCGTGGGCGGAGAGGTACGGACGACCGGTTCCTTTCCCTTTGAAGGCGGAATGACGGTGCTCAAAGCCATCAACCGTGCCGGTGGTTTCACCGAGTACGCCAATCGTCGTGAGGTTCGCGTCACCCGCGTGAACGGCCAGCAAGTCACTGTGGACTGCAAGGCGGCGATGAAGAAGCCGGAATTAGATGTCCCCTTGTACCCGGGAGACCGCATCGAAGTGGTCCGTAGCATCCTCTGATCTTCGAATTCCGGTTCGCCAGTAGGAGACGGTGAGGAAAAGCGGGCTCAGGAAATCAGGCTGGAACCCTTCCGCGGCGCGCAGCATCCTTTTCAGATGTTCGAGCTGCGTCTCCTTGGCTCTCCGGGCCATTCCTGGAGCGGCGATGTTTTAACCATTGGTCGGGATCCCTCAAATGGTTGGGTGTTGGCCTCCTCGGGAGTATGGCCCCGACACGCCGAGATTCAGCGGGGGCCCGATGGGCGCCTGACGATTCGCAGTCTCGGTGACGCGGTGGTGGCCATCAACGGAGTTCCAATCCGCGAATCCATCTTGCGGTGGGGTGATGCCGTTTCGCTCGGCGCGACCAGCGCTCGGTTTCATTTGGCTGCACCCACTCAGCGGGGTTTGTCCGGCTGGGAACGAACCCTTTGGATCACCTTGGGTCTTAGCTGGGTAGCTCAGGCCGGTCTTCTGGTGTGGTTGCAAAGCTGATAGCGGCCGGTTGGGACCTCGGCCCCAGATCACGTCCCGAGCCAAGGTCCAAACCAAAGCCTAAAACAAAGCCTAAAACGAAGCCCAAAATCCCGCGGGATTCTTGGGTTTTCCCTGGTGTTTTGGGGTCAAATCTCAGTTGAGATATGTGGGATGATTGGGGCTGGGGCTGTTGTTTTGAAAGCCCCAACGGGGCGCGGCATACCAGCCCAGGGTGCAATCCTCGGAAGAGAGGTTCCCAAGTTTTGGTGTTCTGAAGGAACGCGGCCTATTCCGGAAAGCCAAGACCGCACGGCTGTTATGCGGCGTTCCTTCAGAACGCGCCGATTCCATCGGGTTATACCCAGGGATGAACTCTGGTTTGGTATGTGCGGTTCCGTTGGGGCAGAGGATAGTGTTCCGTATCAGGACGGGTTTAGCCCGAGGCCAAAGCCAAGTCTCTCAAGTCAGCTCGGATGGACTCATAACTCACGGCGAACTGGGCGGCGGTCGGGTCGGGGGTCTTTCCGTGGCGTTCGCAATATTGGGTGTAGGCACCGGTCCACCAATTGGAATGCTGAGTGTATCCCTCTGAACGCCACCGTTCCCAGTTCATCAGGACCTTGCTCCAGCAAGCGTCCCCATAAGCCACGGCCTCGTGCGGCGAGGGCATGTCGGAGACGTACCAGTCCCGGCCGACTCGGGCATGCAGCACTTCATCGGCCCAGTCAAAATCCTGAAAGGTGGCCGCTAGTGGGCTCCCCGACATAATGGCGGTTTCCCATTCGTGTCGTTTACCGGTCTTGGGCATGAGTCCCTGTTCGATGAAGTAGAGTACGGCATGCCGCTCCTTCGGAGTGAGCTGGGTGTTTAACCCGAGGGACCAAGTGAAATTCACGGCCACCTGCTTGGGCCAATCGATACCGGCACTGGTGAAGCCCACCTCGCCCATCATCGCATGGCGCGCTTCATCCCAGAGTTGGCGGCTCATATCTCGATAGTAGCCCCAGGGTTTGTCCGGTGTTTGAGTGATGATGCTGGCCATCATCTCTGGCACGTCGATTTCTCGCAGCCGCTTGTAGTACATCATCAGCACCTTGGCCTCGGCCGGTTGCTTTGGATCGTAAAGAAATACCTCTGCATTGACTCCCATGTTGTAGGGATCAGGGAAGCGTTCATCCCGTTGAGGCCGTGGATCATACTGCCAGGGCTGCGCGGAATGCAGGCGCGCCGGCAAGGCCGCATCCGCACCAGCTGTCGAGGTGCCATCTAAACCGCTGGCTGCTGCAATGGCTTGTCTCAGGAGGCTCAATGCAGGCTGCACGGCAGCTCGGTCGTCGCCGGAGACTAGGCTGGAGATGGCCTTGCGGCCGTATTGATGCAGAGCCTCCAGATCGAGCTGGGCGATGCGCAGGAGGCGCACGGTGGGTTGATCGGCCAGGGGGTGGGCATTGGCCACGTGGTCCGCCATCGTGCCCAACAACGCAGGCAAGACGATCTCGTACAATCCGAGGAGCAGCAGGTCGCGGGGGGCCGCCTGCAGTTCGTCGAACACCAGGGCCAAGCCTTCATGTGGGACTTTATCCAAGCCGAGTGGGGGTTCGCGCATTTCACCGACCCGAGCCCGAAGCGCACTGACCTGTTCGGCACAAAGCCACGCCTGATGGCTCCAGGCCATTTTGAGTTCGTAGATCGGCTCAGCGGTAATTCGCGCCGTCAGGATGCCGTGGATGCGGCGCAGGACGTAGTGGTGACGTTTGAGCCGCCGCACACTCTGATCGACGGACAACCCGGGGCGTTCAGCGTCAACGAAGGAGCAAAGACCGGCCAAGGGTGGCAGGTTTCGGTGCGTCTGATAGCTGGCTGTGAACGAGCTTTGAGGAAAAAGATCGATGGGCGCATTCATGGCTTTCCTGAGGTTCCAGAGAGGTAAGTCCGGCAGAGGGATGTGGCAATGATCCGGTTAAATGATCAGAGGGATGGGAGCTGGCCTCAGGCCGGATCGGAGGGCTTCCAGTCGATGAGGCGCAGTTGTAGAAAGCGCCGTCCTCCGTAATCGCCGGCCTCGGGGATGACGGCCAGGTCGAAACGACCTTCGGGAACCGGGCGATCGCCAGCCCCCCACCAGACGGTCTCGACGGGCGTGCCTCCGTCGGTCACCCAAAATTTCCAGTGCTGTTCTTTCAGGCGCTGCGGTGGGCGGGCATGGGTCAGGCCGCGGATGGCCAGTTGCACCACCGGGTTGCCCATTCCGAAGGGCTCCAAGCGCCGGAGGTCGGCCACCACCGGCAGGCTCAAGGATCGTAGCGCAATGGATGCATCGATGCGGACCTCGGGCTGAAGGTGCTCGGGGCGAAGTCGTTCCCGTGCCAGATCGTTGATGCGCTGGCGAAAGGCCTCCACTCGCGCTGGCTCGATGGAGAGTCCGGCGGCCATGGCATGCCCTCCGTGCTTCTCCAGCAAGTCGGAGCAATCGCGAAGAGCCCCCGCCAGGTCGAACCCGGAAACGCTCCGGCCGGATCCGCGCCAGAGGGTCCCATCACCGCCCAGAATCAGGGTTGGGCGGTGGAATTCACGCAGCACCCGGGAAGCGACAATTCCGACCACTCCGATGTGCCAGGAGGAATCTCCCTCGACGATGACCAGATCGCGCAGAGGATCGAAGCGGCTCCGTACGCGTTCTCCAGCCTCTTGGGCGATACGTTTCTCGACCTCTTGGCGTTCGCGATTCTGCAAGTCGAGCACCTCGGCCAGACTTTGGGCTTCGGACTCACGGTCGCAGAGCAGCAGCCGCAGGGCATCTTCCGCGGTCTCTAGGCGTCCGGCGGCGTTGAGACGAGGTCCGAGTTGGAAGCCGACCTCATAGACTCCCATCGGGCTGCGTGTCCGCGAAACCCGCTTGAGCGCCTGTAATCCCAATCGCGAAGTGCTGTCGAGGCGCTCTAGTCCGGCGTGCACCAGAATGCGATTTTCGCCGATCAATGGAACGAGGTCTGCCACGGTGCCCAGTGCCACAAGGTCAAGCAATGTCTTGAGGTTGTAGGTGTCAAACCCAGCTAGGCCCAATTCGCGCCCGTGCTTAACTAGGGCGTGTGCCAGCTTGAAGGCCAGGCCCGCTGAGCAGAAGGGGGCGATAGCCGCCTCCGGGGAACGCAATGGGTTAACCAGGGCTAGAGCCGGTGGCAACGGGTCGCTGAGCTGGTGATGGTCTAAAACTAGGACATCGACTCCGCGACTGTTGAGCCAGCCGATTGCCTCCACCGCGGTTGAGCCGCAGTCGACGGCCAGCAGCAGGGAAGTGGGGTGACGGGCTAGGCAGTTTTCCACGCCGGCCTGGCTCAGTCCATAGCCCTCGTCCCGGCGGTGGGGTAGGTACTGGGAACACTGCCATCCCAGTGTGGTAAAGACCTCTGTTAGGATGGCGGTCGAGGTCACTCCATCCACATCGTAGTCCCCGAAGATCACCAGTGATTCGTTTCGCTCTCGGGCGAGGAACAGCCGGTCGATCGCTAAACGGATGTCGGGAAGGACCATCGGGTCGGACAGGGATTTCAGGCGCGGGTCGAGGAAGGCATCGGCGGCCTCGGTGGTCACGATTCCTCGATTGACCAGGCAGGTGGCCACCAGGCCTGAGAGCCCTCGTTCTCGACGCAGGGCTTCGGTGCATTCGGGAGATGGGGTCGCCATGACCCAGCGGGAATTCAAGCGAACGAACCCCTCCTGCCCTGGCGATGGAACAGGCCAAGGTCCAGCGCTAATGCGCCAAGGACGAAGGTGCAGAAGCCTGCCCAATGCCCGATGGAGAGGTTCAAGATGGGAGCCATGTTGGAGTCGCGACCCGAGAGGGTTGACTCAGACTCAGAAACGGCATCGATGCAAGTTTCCGACACGGCGCATCTCAAGTACTCGTGGGGCCGCGGGACCGATCCTGCGCGCGCAGGGAACGTTGGGACAGGAGGAGCCTTCGCGCTTGAGCGCGATGGGAATTTTAAGGGTGTCGACGTTCCAGTGCTTGCTCCGGCTCAGTCCCGCTGCCTTGTGGGCGAGGTGGTGGTGGGCTTTGGTAAATGAGGGGTTGCGGTCTCGAGGAATGCGGAAGAAAGATCAGTTAGACATGGCTGGACGCTCAAAAAGCCCCCATCGCGGACCTTGGGTTCGCTGTCTGGCCTTGCTTGGATTGGTGGCTTATCTGGGCGGCATGGGTTGGTTCATGACTCTGTGCACTGCTGCAGTGGCCTTGGTCGATGGGGAACATTCGGTTCGCATTGAATCCCGGCAGCAGGGTTTTTTTGTGATTCTGGGGCATGACCGTTCGGCTCGACATCCTGAGCGGACTCATTCCCATGACTGGATCGCCGATCTGCTGACTTCGCTGGCCTCGGACTCCCTTACTTCAGGGGGTGATCATGTCATCGACCTGGACCGCGATCTCGGTCTGGCTGCCCGTTCCGGTGAGGCCTCCCTTCGTGATTTGATCGCACGGAATGCGACCGGTTCAGTGATCACTGCGTTTCCGATGCCTGCCGTTGCTCTATCGAGCGTGCCGCGCCGTCAGGCTTCTATCGGGGTCCAGTCGACTTTGGCGCCTTCCCTCTGCGTCAGTCGCATCCACGTGCTCCGCTGCTGAGCCGATCGGTCGGTTTACTCCAGTCCACGGGTTTCATTTGTCTGGAATCTGTGGTCTCCCAATGGGCTGCGATCCGCCGAGTCGTGGCCCGAAGATGGTTTCCCGTTCGGCACACCCTCCGTTTTGATTGCTCATGAACCCGTTGATTTATCGTGTGTTTGGCTCCCTGGTCGGGATTGCCACTGTCCTTAGTCTTTCTGCGGCCGAATCTCCGGTGGGGATCACCCCGGACGCCCTGGTCATCGAGGCTCTAGAACACAATGCCGAACTGGGCTTTTACCAGGCCCAGCTCGAGGGGGCCAAGGCGGCCACTCGATTGGCGGGCCGACTTGATTTACCCAAGGCTGAATTTCAGGTGGGTCAAGTTCGCAGCAAGAACCTCGATCAGTCTATGGCTGGCGAGGGAGCAATGTGGTCGGCTTCGGTTCGGCAGAGCTTTGAGTGGCCTGGCCGTCTGGGGCTGCGAAAGGCCATCGCCAATCAGGATGTCGCTCTGGCGACCCTCGGCCTTGAAGCGTTTCGCCGCGACTTGTCAGGCAAGGTGCGCGAGAACGCCTTTGGACTGGCCAGTGCCGAGGAGAAATCTCGCGTGGCCAGCCTCGTGGCAGACCGATTTCGAGCTCTGCGCGAGGTGCTCGTGCACCGAGATCCTGCGGGCATCGCTCCACAGTTGGAGGTGCGCATCCTCGAAGCGACGGAGTTGACGCTTCGCCGCAGGGCTTCGGAATTCGTGCTGGCGGTGGATGCCGAGCGGGTGCGGCTGAACCTCCTCCGGGGAGCTCCCCTCGAGGCCTCTTTTCAGGTCCAGCGGGACATCCCCAACTTGCCGCAACGACCGGCTCTCGATCACCTCATGGCCGCAGCAAACACCAATAATTTTGAGCTGCGTACACGTGCTGCCGAGTTGGTTCAGCAGGGTTTTCGGGTCGATTTAGCCCGCAATGAGCGCTGGCCCGCCTTCGAGGTGGGGCCGATGACCATGGGGCAGGATGGCAGCACCCTCGACCGGATCGTGGGTGTGGGCGTGGCCTTCCCGTTGCCGTTGTGGCGTCCTCGCACGGCCAATATCGCCGCCACCGAGGCCAAGCGGCAACAGGCCTCCGCCGTCCTCACCGTTGCCCGGCGCGAGGTAGAACGTCGGGTGGTGAGCGCTAGCCGCGGTTATGATTCCCGACTCGCCGAATTGGCCCACTGGCGGTCTGACGTGGTGTCCCAGTTCGAGTCAGCCGCTGAATTGGCAGATCGCCATTATCGGCTTGGAGCCGTTCCTGCCACGATTTATGTCGAGCTTCAGAAGCAGTACCTAGATGCGGTCGAAGCCCACCTAGATACTCGCCGTGAGGCTCTGGCTGCGCTCCTCGAACTGGAGCAGGCCACCGGTCTGAATCTGATCCGCGCTTCGAGCACCCAACCGGCCCGGCCATGATCCAACGACTCCTCGAATTCTCCCTGCGCCAGCGGGCGGTTGTCTTGTTGGTGACGGCGGCCTTGTTGGTTGTCGGCATTTGGTCGGCGCGGGAGTTGCCGATCGATGCTGTCCCCGATATCACCCAGCCGCAGGTCCAGATTAATACCCAGGTGCCGGCCCTAGCGCCTGAGGAGGCAGAGGTGCTGGTGACCCAGATTTTGGAACAGGAAATGGCTGGACTGCCACAGCTCCATGAATTGCGTTCGCTCACCAAGTACGGGTTGTCGCAGGTCACTCTCCAGTTCGAGGATGGCGTGGATATTTACCGGTGCCGCCAACTGGTGGCCGAGCGGATTCAATCGGTCCGCGACCGTCTGCCAGCGGGAGCCGATCCAGCCTTGGCACCCATTTCCACCGGGTTGGGCGAGATCTTCTATTATACCTTGTCGTGGAGGGCCGATGCCACCAACCGCCCCGCTGATACTTTTGCTCAACTGCTCGAACTGCAGGAAACTCAAGAATTCATAGCCAAGCCGTTCCTGCGCTCTACCCCCGGCGTCGCTGAGATCAACACCATCGGTGGTTTCAGCCGACAAATTGTCATTCAGCCGGATCCGGAAAAATTGCGTGAGGCTAACCTGACGTTTGCCGAACTCGCCGAGACGATCCGTCGGAAC
>Ga0255131_1000159_pt1 | contig 22125 bp, 10 predicted proteins | sample Law_Yuk_RepC_8d_FD_188554 | JGI IMG/M metagenome (GOLD analysis project Ga0255131, IMG submission 188554) | Freshwater microbial communities from St. Lawrence River, New York, United States - Law_Yuk_RepC_8d | ecosystem: Environmental > Aquatic > Freshwater > River | place: USA: New York... | reverse complement strand
CCAAAAAGCAAACGGACCGCGCCCTGGTTCCAATGCCCGATTGCCCTCGTATTCGCGCGGCCACAGACCTTTATGGCATTCCCAGTCAGGCCCGGGTGGCACAAGGAATCGATCTGGCGGAAGCGCATTGAAATAAGGCACCGACAACGTGTCGGGCACGTCCGGTCGGAAGGACAACCGGTGGCGCAGGCCTTCCCAAACCGATTCCTGACGCCGCTGATATTGGGACATCCGAGCCAATTCCTCCGGCAAGGGTTTGCGGCCGGTGGCCCGAGTCCAGGCGTGTTGCAAGAGCGTCTCCGAGGACGCACCGGACCCGGCTTCGGTGCGGATGCGATGAGCCAGTTCAACGGCCTGCTCTTGCACGAAGGCGTCATTCAGCAACATCAAGGCCTGCGGGGCCACCGTAGTGATGGGGCGCTCCGAGAGTGGGGAGGTAGCGTTGCTGTAATCAAAGGCCTCGAACATCGGCACCATGGAAGTTCGCCGGATGTAGGCATAGACGCTGCGTCGGGCCCGTTCACCCGTTTCGGACACCTGCCAGTCGGTGCCCGGTCGGGAGCCTCCCGCCAGCACCTCGCCGCTGAGCGCCGGGAAAAAACCCCGACCACCGGCCTCCAAATTCAAAGCGCCCGAGATCGCCAGCAAGCTGTCGCGCAAGGCCTCGGCATCCAGGCGACGGAGATTCTGGCGCCACAAGAGGTCATTGGCTGGATCGGCCTTGAGGGCCTCTGGATTTTGCACCGCCGACGATTGCATCCAGGTGGCCGAGGTGAGAATGAGCCGGTGGAGGGATTTGATGGACCAGCCTTGGCGGATGAACTCGCTGGCCAACCAATCCAACAGTTCCGGGTGTGTTGGAAGGCTTCCTACGCGCCCGAAATCGGTGGTGGTTCGGACCAACCCTCGGCCGAAATGGTGGTGCCAGATCCGGTTCACCATCACCCGGGCCGTCAGCGGGTTGGCAGGGCTGGCGATCCACTCCGCCAAGGACTGCCGACGACCCGCCGTGGGCATACCCTCTTTCCCGACCGGCGCATCGCCCCCTCCGGCTGCCCGCAGGAATCCAGGAGCCACTTCAGCCCCCGGAGACCGCGGATTGCCGCGAGCCAACACCTGCACTGCCGGCGTCGGGCCACTGCGCTCGCGGGCCGCCAGAGCCCATTCGAAGGGAGGGCCCGCCTTCTGGATCGCTTCGATGCGGCGGGTGAGGTCTTTGCGGACCGCCTCGTCGGTCGCCGCCGCCCGTTGCGTCTCCAACTCCTGCCGCTGGCGTTCCTGCGTGGCTTTCCATTCGGCAATCTCGGTTGGTGAGGCCAGGGGCGCGAACGAGGGCGAGTCGAGGCCCGGGCCGCCATTGACGCCCGCATGCAGCGGCCTGAAAATGGCCATCATCGAATAGTAATCGCGCTGCGGAATGGGATCGAACTTGTGATCGTGACAACGGGCACAGGCCACGGTCATTCCCAGGAAGGCCGCTCCGGTGGTTCCCACGATGTCATCAAGCTCGTCATACTCGGCCTGGAGTTTATCATCGGGCTCATCGTCGTGGACGCCCATGCGCAGGAAGCCGGTGGCCACGACCGCGTCTTTCCAGGCATCCCCGGCTCGCCCCCCGTCTTCCAACAACGTCGAAGCCACCTCATCTCCGGCGATTTGCTCGCGGATGAACTGGTCGTAGGGCTTGTCCTGATTGAAGGCTCGGATCACGTAGTCGCGGTAGCGCCACGCTTCGCGTTTTTCCCCGTCCCGCTCGTAGCCATTGCTCTGGGCGAACCGAACCACATCCAACCAGTACCGTCCCCACCGCTCGCCGTACCGGGGATTGGCCAGCAAGGCCTCGACCCGTCGGGACCAGGCCTCCGGAGACGGATCGCGTTCAAAGGCCGCGATCTCGCTGGGCGTGGGGGGCAACCCGACCAAATCGAGATGCAGGCGGCGCAGGAGTTCCCGAGGGCTGGCTTGCGGACTCAGGCCGATTTTTTTCTCGGAGAGCTGCTGACGGACAAAGGCATCGATGGGGTTCGCACTCGCTGGCTGGTTTCCCCGAGGGATGCCCGGTGAGGTGATGGGACGGAAGGCCCACCAGTCTTTTCCAGCATCAGCAGAATTCTCCGCCTCCAATCGGATCAACCCCACCAACACGGCCACCACGATCCATACGCACCGAACCCAGCGCCACTCGCATTGCCCGAAGACCACTTCCTTGCAGGCCCCTTCAGGACACACGCCCTGAGAGGTCCCTCCGGTTTGGATCAAGGAGAATGGCATTCCATGAAGCTCCGGTGGGGAACCCAATTCCGTCAAGAATCAGGACTCGAAATTCCCGACTTGAACACCTGTCCCTAAAGGAAATCCCCCGTGGACCGGGGAAATCCCTGGGTTCTGTTAATCGGACCGATCCGGAACTGCGACCCCTTGAATCCTTCGACCTCCGAGCAACCTCGCCGGAAGGAGATTCGAAGACTCCCGATCCGATCCCTACGACACTCATCATGAAGACAACACCTCCCGTCCACCCGGTTGTCGACTCCACCCTTCGAGCGATCCGGCGCATCGCGGAGCTTTGGGGATTGAGCCTGATGGGGCTGCTCACTGCACACGCACAGCCGTGGACCAGCACCAACCTGACCCTCTGGCTCAAAGCCGATGCCGGGATCACCTTGGATGGAAAGAACGGAGTCAGCAGATGGGCTGATCAGTCGTCCCGGAGCAACCACCTCGAACAAATCGACGCAGACCGTCGCCCCACCGTGCTGACCAATGCACTCCATGGGCTGCCCACTCTGCAATTCCGCGATGACTGGTTGACCCGGGGCAACGTGCTCGGCACCAACCTCTTCAGCAGCAACTCCGTCAGCCTCTTCGTGGTTCAGCGGCAACTCGGCAGTGACACCCGAACAACCACGCTGGCCTGGCGCGGCGGCAACGAACAGCGCCTCTACCTGCACGCCACCTACGACGACACCCTCAGCTTTCAAGTCGGCAATCCCTCGGCCGGCGGCAATGTCTCCACCCTCCAACCCAGCGGCTGGGACGATGTCTGGCACGTGATTTCCTGCCATCGCAACGGAACCAATGGAGTCATTCGGGTGGATGGGGTTGCCGTGACACCTCCGTCGGTGTTCACGGCCGAAGCCAACGTGAACCAAAGCGCTGATTTCATTGTCGGCAGCGATCACTTTGGAAACACCTTCAACGGCGACATCGCCGAGATTCTGATATTCAACGAAGTGCTCTCCGTCACCGATCGCCAGACGGTCGAAGAAACGCTGCTCAACAAATGGGCGGTGGCACGCGCCCCAGCTGCTCTGCCCGATTTATTGATCCAGGCGGCCTCGGACGCGGCCGCCGCGGGAGATGGACTTTATCAACTGCAACCGGAGTCGGATCAAATCCGGCAAGAATCCGTGGCCGCCCTCCGATCCACCTCATTCACCGTCACCGTGCAAAATGATGGTTCCGTCGCTGGCCCCATCTTGCTCCGGGCTTCCGAGAGCGCGACGCCGGGTTGGCGAACCACCTACTGGCATGGAAGCACCAACATCACCGCAGACCTCGTCGGATCCACCGGGTTCAGCACGGCTGTTTTGGCCGCAGGCAGCCAGATCGAACTCCGGATCGAAATCACCATGGCGGGAGTGGTTCCACCGGGCATCGAAAAGACCGTCACCCTGAAGGCTTATGACCTCTACCTTCCCAACCTCGTTCGGGATGTTGTCCAAGCCGTTGCCACCGCCACCGCTGGGGTTCAAGCCGACTTGACCGTGCGCCGCGACCGGGATCCCGCTCCTGCGGGAGATGGCCTCTACAACACCACCGGGTTGGGGCAATCCAAGTGGCAGGACGTCACCACCAATCAATCAGCGATTTACCATGTCACCCTGGGCAACGACGGGAACACCAACGCGCCCTTTTCCGTCCGTGGAACCGCGGGCGAAGATCCGTGGGAGGTGCGTTATTTCGGCCAGTGGCTCGTGTTCGACGGTGTGGATGATGCTGTCGATGTAGGAGCCTGGTCCCCGGGGATCCGCTGGACGGTGGAAGCCTGGGTGAATCCCTCCGCCACGCCGGTGGTTCGTCGCAGCATTGCCGGCGGGGCCAATGAAGCGCGCGACTGGGGAATCGTATTGCAGGAAGGCCAATTCGGAATCGTGACGAAGCCGGCCGACGGCGGCGTGAGCGTGACCTACCTCTCCAAGGTCCCGGTCATCACCAACACCTGGTACCACGTGGCCGGCAGTTGTGATGGCACCAACGCGATTCTCTACATCAATGGCGAGGCCAAGGTGTCCGGATTGGTGCTCACGAATTATTCAGGAACCGCCGCCGGGACGCGGATAGGCAACGAGTCCTGCTGTGGGGGCAACAGCTTTCCAGGAATCATTCGCGAGGTGCGCATCTGGAACCGCGCCCTCCCCCAATCGGAGATCACCGCGGGCATACCGAAAACGCTTCTGGGGAGCGAACCCGGACTGGAAGGGTACTGGCGACTGGACGGCGGTGGCACCTTCCCGATCTGGGACCTCGGCCCGAAAAAGCGTCATGGAACGCGAATGAACGGACTGGCCTGGGTCCCACGCGATTTGACCGACGCCATCACCGGAGCCGGATGGTCGGACCCCGTGATAGGCGGTGGCGCAGCCATGGAATTGGACATCGTGGTCACCCCCAAACGCCTCGTGCCCGGGAGCCTTGCTCAAGTCGTCTCTGTGGTTGCCCAATCGATCAGCGATCCCCTGCGGTCGGACACCGTCTTGATGACAACGCAAGTGCGTGCGTCGACCAGTGCGACTCCCATCGCCGCGCAATACACGACCACCTCCGATTTTGAACGAGGCTGGATGAGTGGTTTGGAATCCTGGAGCACTCCCGATCAACTCCAGTTGGGTGGGGCTTCCGGCGTCCTCCCCTACCTCTGGATTCCCAACGACAACTCCATTTCCAAGGTGGACACCCGCACCGGCCGGGAACTAGCCCGGTACCGGACCGGACCGAACTCCATCGTCGGCAACCCCTCCCGAACCACGGTGGACTTGCAGGGCAACTGCTGGGTGGCCAACCGCAATTCAGCGACGGTGGTGAAAGTAGGGCTACTGGAGCATGGCAATTTCGAGGATCGCAACGGAGACGGCCTCGTGCAGACGTCCCGGGATTTGAATGGAGACGGAGCCATCACCGGGGCCGAGCTGCTCGATTGGGGGAAAGACGAATGTGTCCTCCACGAAGTGCTGCTCACTCCGGGTTCCGAGAACCGCTATACCCCCGGCACTTTCCGCGGAACCTACCCCAACAATTACTGGAACCCGGGTCCTCGCGGGATGGCTGTCGACGCGCGAGGCAACCTTTGGGCCGGCACTCATGATTCCATGTGGTACTACTCCATCAACGGAGAAACCGGAGCCATCCTCCGGGCCATCGATGTCTCGACCGTCAACCACATGGCGTATGGCGCGGCCATCGATTCGCGCGGCATCCTGTGGTCGTCCGGTTACAAAGACTCCGGTGAGCAAAACCTGCTGCGCCTCGATCCGAGCGACGGCTCCTTCACCAAGACCGTTGTGGATTTCCACAGCTACGGAATCGCACCCGACCGCAACGACCACCTGTTTGTCTCCGGCCATCAGGAGTCGGTCCTGACCCGCTGGAACCTCCTCACCGGCACGCAGGATTGGAAGATTTCGGTCGGGGCCAACCCGCGAGGCATTGCCATCACCGACGACCATGACGTCTGGGTCGTCAACTCCGGGGCCAATACCCTGACGCGCTTGTCCAATGACGGCATTCTCCGAGCGGTGATCCCGGTTGGACCCACACCCACGGGGGTGGCCGTAGACGCCAACGGCAAGGTGTGGGTTTGCGGTACCGGCGACGATTATCTCCGCCGCATCGATCCCGCCACCGACCGGGTGGACCTCGCGACGCGCGTGGCGGGAGCCCACTACGGCTACAGCGACATGACCGGAACCATCGCGCGCAACAGCACGGTGCGTCTGGGACTGTGGTCCGACATCCATGATTCACGGGTCACCAACACGGCCTGGCAACAAGTGGTGTGGCAAGGTCAGGACCCCACCGGGACCAACTTGCAAATCCGACTCCGCAGCTCCAACGACACCCTGCGCTGGTCCGGCTGGGAAACGGCGGTGAGCGGTTCCCCGCTCCTCAAGACGCCGCCCGGTCGCTATCTCGAATTTGAAGTGACACTGCGGGCCGTTCCCGGAGCACCAGCTCCGGTCCTGTTGGACTTGTCGGCCACGGGACGGGCCCCATCGGCCACCGACCTGGCGTTGGTCCTGAACGCAACCCCGTCACCGGTGCTCAGCGAGTACCCGCAAACGCTGACGGTGACCGTCACCAATCGGGGGCCCAATTGGGCTTCCGGCGTCGTGGTCACCAACCTCTTGCCCAGCAACTTGGACGTCATCAGCGTCACGGTGCCCGGAGGGTTTTACACACGCTCCACCCACCAAATCGTCTGCACCCTCGACGGTGTCGCTCCAGGTGGTTCTGGCGTCATCCGGTTGCACGGCAGCCCATTATCGGCGGGTGCGTTTCGACTGGAATCCACAGTCACCGCCAACGAGTCGGATCCGGATCGCAGCAACAATACCGCCCAAATCGATTGGGAAGCCCTACCCGTGGCCTGTGTGGCTCCCATGGCCGGATGGGTGGCTTGGTGGACCGCCGATGGCACCACCAATGACGTGACCCGAGATCACCCCTTCATTGTGCAAGGCGGACCCACGTTCATCGCTGGCAAAACCGGGCAGGCCTTCCTCTTCGATTCGAATGACGATCGACTCACCACCGCCCATCAGGATGCCTTCAATCTCAATCGCAGTGGCTTCAGCGCCGTCTTCTGGATGAAGGGTGGCAAGGACCAACCCGGACAGTCGGAAGTGCTGTGCACGCTCCTGGAGAAGTCCCACGGATGGATCGACAACACCGGTTGGGCCTTTCAGGCCTATCCCGCGACGGGTGAGCTGGGTTTCGGAGCAGGACAAGGTGGCGGCACCGGAAATGGATTCGTTTCGGCCAATTCCCTGGTCGATGTGCTCGACGAACGCTGGCACTGCATCGCAGGCACTTGGGACGGTTTCAACCTCCGGCTTTATGTCGACGGACAGTTGCAACGGGTCACGCCCCTGCTCATTCCTGCCAACAATTCCAGGCCTCTGAATCTGGGCTTCACTTGGGGCAACGGTGGCCCACGTCGCTTCTTCCGAGGATTGCTCGATGAGGTGGGCTTGCTGGACCGCGCCCTGAGTCTGACGGAAATCGAACGCATTTACTCCGCCCGTTCCGGTGGCCTGTGCCGCCAGAGCCCGATGATTCTCCACCCCTTCCGCATCGAAGACGCAGTGGTCGGAAATCCGCTGGAGGAAACCATTCTGGCAGCCCTGGGAACACCTCCCTACAGCTTCAAAGTTTCGGCAGGAAACTTGGCTCCGGGCCTGGTTCTTTCGCCACAAGGTGTTCTGGCGGGGCGCCCTGAAGTGGCCGGGCGGTATGGATTCACCGTCCGGGTCACCGATGCGTCCGGAGGCTTCATCGACAAGCCCTACCTTCACTTCATCGCCGCGTGTGTCGCTCGCCCCAGTGGATTGATCGGTTACTGGAATGCCGATGATGCCACGGACAATTTGAGCGGCACCCATCACGGCTCCTTGGAATACAACGTCGGATTCACGGCGGGCCGTGTCGGGAACGCCTTTGTCTTGGACGGCACGGATGACGCCATCCGCCTCTTTGGCAGCAGCGCGGGCCCGCTGAGAATCACCACCAATCAAGTGACCGTTGCGGCCTGGATCAATCTCAGCGCCACCAACCCTCCGGCCACCGGCTACTCGATGATCTTCGACAAGGCTTGGGATGGCTCTCCGAACGGCTATCAACTGGCCGTGATCCAGGGAGAATTGGAGGCGTGGATCGCCACGGTGGACAGCCCGAAGGGACTCGGAGTCCGGTTCCCCCTTCCGCGCCAACGCTGGGTCCATGTCGCCACCACCTATGACGGTATTACGCTGCGCTTGTATCAGGATGGCATCGAAGTCGCCTCCGAACCGCTCACCGGCAACATCCTTCCCAACAACCACGAGGCCTGCATTGGCAATGACAATTGGCCCGGCTCGCGGGCCTACGCCTTCAATGGCCTCCTGGATGAACTTCAGGTGTACGACCGGGCCTTGAGCGCCGCAGAAATCCTTTCGATCCAATCCGCTCAAGGGGCCGGCTTCTGCCCGTGGCTCTTTGCGGATTTGATGATCAAGGGTGGATCCCAACCCGATTCGGCTTTTTCAGGAAACAACGAATACCAGCCGATCCCCAACGCGGCACAAACCCTCGAACAAAAGGTCGATCCGTTGGCTTCCACGGCCTTCGAAGTCATGATCGAAAACGACGGACCGGTTCCCCGCTCCTACACCCTGCGATCCATCGAAGACTCGGCTCAAGATTGGACAATCGATTACCGGGACTCGGCCGGGACGGATCTCTCTGGAAAGCTTCGCCGCCCCGAGGGATTCACGACGGATATTCTCGCTCCCGGATCCACTCGCAAAATCCGCATCACCCTGAGTCCCGGACTCAGCGTGCCAGCCGCCGGGACCAAATCGGCCGTGATTCAAGTCACCCTCGACTCCGGCGCCACCACCCTCCGGGATGCGGTTCGAATCGTGGCCAAAGTCAATCCCACTTACCAACCCGACCTCATGATCCGCCGGGATTTGGATGACAGCTTCGCGGGCCAGGGCGTTTTCAACACCACCGGTCTCGGTCAATCCCGGCGGCTGGAAGTTTCTCCAGGCCAAAGCGCGACTTATCACCTCCAACTCAAAAACCACGGTAACACCACCCACCGCATGCGATTGACGGCCTCCTCCCCGGCGGTGGATTGGTCTCTCAACGTGTGTGGAGCGCGTCCTGCCCTGCGCTTCGATGGAGGGGACGATCACGTCAGCATCCCCAATTCTCCCAACCTTCACTCGGATCGCGGCCTGTCGATCAGCGCCTGGATCCGGACCGACGGGTTCCCACGCCAATGGCAGAACATCCTGTGGAAAGGCAATACGCCCGACTGCACCGGTGGCTGCGAGAACCGCGAATACGCACTGTGGCTCCATTCCAATGGGCACATCGCTTTGAGCTCCACGCCCACCTCCCGCATCGGGGCCGGAGAGCTGTTTTTGGAAACGGCCGCCGGAGGCATCCAAGCCAACCGTTGGCACCATATCGCCGCCGTCCTCAACAGCGACGACAACACCATGCGGATCTACATCGATGGGGACTTGAAAGCGTTGGGCGGCTATTCGACCAACAGCATCCGCACCACGACAGGCCCGCTTCAAATCGGCCTCAACGCTCCCGGCCAGTGGCCTTTCCTCGGGTCCATCCAGCAAGTCAGCCTCTGGGGCAAAGCGTTGCCGGCCGTGGATATCGCCCAATTGGGAGTCCGAAACCCGATCGGATCTGAAACCCAACTGAGGGGATACTGGCCGCTCATCGACGGTGAAGGCCTGATCGCCCGGGACGCGTCGAAGAACCGCAACCACGGAACCTTGACCAACGGACCTATCTGGGGATTTGCCCCTGTGGATGGATCTTCCTGCTTTGATCTGGCCCCGTTCCTCGGTGCGGGTTGGACCAACCTGGTTCTCGAACCCAAGGGCAGTCTGGACTTCGTTGTCCAAGTCACTCCGGGGCCCCACGCGGCCGCCGGCAGCAGCCAAACCATCACCTTCACGGCCGAGTCATTGACCGATCCCGATCAACGGGATGTCGCGGCGAGCACCACCACCGTGAGCAATCCCAGCACCACCCCTCAACCGGGCACCTACACGTCGAACCAAGATTTCGACCTCGGTCGTCTCTCGGGCATCGAAACCACCTCCACAACCGATCAGCTCCAACTCTCCAGCCAATCGGCCGCACTGCGATTCCTGTGGGTACCGAACAGCGAGGGAACCATTTCCAAGGTGGACACCTTGAGCGGCCGCGAACTCGGCCGATATCGCACCGGCCCTCCGGCGGTGAACAGCCAACCCTCACGCACGACGGTGGATTTGGTCGGCAATTGCTACGTGGCGAACCGGTACAGCGGAACCCTGGTCAAGGTGGGTTTGTTGGAGCAGGGACAGGGCATCGATCGCAACGGAGACGGAATCCTCCAAACCTCCCGAGACCTCAACGGTGACGGCGACATCACCGGCGACGAACTGCTGCCATGGGGATCCGACGAGTGCGTGCTTTGGGAGACCTCCCTCATTCCGGGCGAGGAAGGATTCTTCACACCGGGCACCTTCACCGGAACCTACCGCAATGACTGGGGCACCCCCGGAGTCCGCGGGGTGGCCGTTGATGTCCAAGGCAATGTCTGGGTCGGGACTTTGGAGACCAAGAAGTTCTATTACATCGAAGGTTCCACCGGCCGCATCTTGAGGACCATTGATGTCTCATCCGTCAACCACCGGACCTACGGTGCGGTCCTCGACCGTTCGGGCATCCTCTGGGCGTCCTCGCACGACCGCAATGAAGTGCTGCGAATGGACCCGGCTTCCGGTGAGTTCCGCGTGCTGCCTCTGGGACATTTCTCCTACGGCATCGGCATGGATCGGAACGGACATGTCTTCGTCAGCGGCTGGGAATCCTCGCGGTTGAGTCGCATCGATATCGCCACCGCCACCATCGAATGGAACGTTCCCACCGATACCCAGGCTCGAGGCATTGCTGTCACCGACGACGGGGATGTCTGGGTCGCCCACTCCAGTCCTGGAATCGTGGTCCGACGCAGCAATAGCGGTGCCCTCAAGGCCTCCATCCCGGTGGGCAATCAACCCACCGGTGTCGCGGTGGATTCCCGCGGCATGGTCTGGAGTGTCGGCGTCGGCGAACCCTCCATCCGACGCATTGATCCCAGTCGAAACGTCGTGGATCTTATCAAACTCATCCGCTGCGACAATCGAGAAGGGTTCCATTACGGCTACAGCGACATGACGGGCAACATGGTGCGCAATTCCACGACCCGGATCGGTTTTTGGACGGTGATCCATGATTCCAAAGTCGCCGGAACCCCTTGGGGCACCGTCTCCTGGGAAGGGCAAGAACCCATTGGAACGAGCATCCAAATCCGGGTAAGAAGTTCGAATGACCAGCGGACTTGGTCTCTCTGGGAATCGGCCCGCAAGGGTGCGTCCCTTCGGGCCACGCCGCTGGGACGGTATCTCGAAGTTCAGGTCACCTTGCAAAGCCAGCAACCGAGCCTGACTCCCCTGTTCCAAAGTCTGACCGTGGTACCGGCGCGCGAGGTTCAGTACGGAACGCTGCACTACAGTCAGGACTTCTCCCAAACCATCGGTCCGGAGTGGTCCACTCAGCACACGGCCCTCACGCCTCAGGGCAACCGCCGTTTCCTCGGCGAGTTCGGCAACCAAACCGTCACACTCACCCTCACCAACCTGCCCCCGCACGGGGCGGCCACCGTGGTCTTCGACCAATTCGTGATTCGCAACTGGGAAGGCGGCGAATCGGAGGATGGTCCTGATTTATGGGAAGTGAACCTGGCTGGTGGCCTGCGTCTGGTTCGAGGCACGTTCAACAATGGAGGCAGCGAGGCAGCACCCACTCAGTCGTTTCCGGGTGCGTATCCGACCGATCAATTCCCTCCCCGCACCGGGAGTAGCGAAAGCAACACGCTGGGATTCACTCTGCTTGGAGGGGCTGTCCGCGATTCGGTTTATCGCCACGTTCAGGTGTTCCCGCACACCACCTCCTCAATGGTTCTCAACTTCATGGGCTCCGGACTTTCTGAAAGTCCGACCGAAGAGAGTTGGGGAATCGACGACGTGAAGGTCTATCTGGTGCCGGAAACCGGATCCTTGGAAATCACCCGGGTCGCCCTGACCGCTCAGGGACTGCATTTGGAAATCATGGCCGCCGCCGGTTGGAGCTACGTCATCGAAGCCAGTCCGAACCTCAAGGATTGGAACCCTCTGCGAACCACCACGGCCCAAGAGGTGCTCACCGAACACCTGGATCCGGAAGCTCTCGGATTGCCCACACGGTACTACCGCATCCGCCGCCTTCCCTGAAACCTCTCCGCTGAGTGGATGAGCTCAAGCTCGGGATCGGTGATGCGCCATGAAGTAGAGCACCGGCACGGCCATGCGACTGATGAGCAGTGAGGCAACCTCGCCGGCCATGAGAGAAATGGCCAACCCCTGGAAGATGGGATCCGCCAAAATGACTGCAGCACCCACGATCACCGCGGCGGCTGTGAGCACCATGGGTCGGAATCGGACCGCGCCCGCCTCGATCACCGCGCGGTCTAACGGCATCCCGTCGCGCAATCCCTGCTCGATGAAATCCACCAGAATAATGGAATTGCGAACCACGATCCCCGCCCCCGCCATGAATCCGATCATGGATGTGGCGGTGAAGAACGCCCCCATGGCGCCATGGGCCGGCAGGATACCGACCAAGGAGAACGGGATGGCCATCATCACCAGGAGCGGCGTCAGGAACGAGCGGAACCAACCCACCATGAGAACATAAATCAGCACGAGCACGGCGGCGAAGGCGGTCCCCAAGTCCCGGAACACCTCCAGCGTGATATGCCATTCGCCATCCCACTTCATGGAGGGTTCGGCATCACTGAAGGGCATCGACGCATTGTAAATGCGGGGTTTCCCCGGTAGCGCTGCCAGCTTCTTGTTCATCTCGGCGATGGCGTACACGGGGCTTTCGATCACTCCGGCCACGTCACCGATCACGTAGGTCACGGGCATGAGGTTCTTGCGATGGCGACTCTTGTCGACAATCCCCTTCTCGATGCGCACCAGTTCGCGGAGGGGCACCAAGGGCGGACCCGTCATTGCGTCTCCCGGCTCGGGTAGTGCATGGGCATCACCACTGCGGACACGCAGGGCCAGCAACTCCTCCGGCAGCACGCGGGACGAGCGAGGCAATTGAAGCACCAGATTCACATCCTCCTTTTCACGAGGCACATGCAGTAAATCCACCGATTCACCGCTGACTGCGATGCGCAGGGTCTGGGACAAGGTCTCGGCGCTGATGCCGGCCAAGGCGGCTTTCTCCTTGTCGATGACGAAGCGGGTCTTGGGCTGGTCAGCCTCCACATACCAGTCGATGTCCACCACACCCGGGGTGGATTCAAAAATGGACCGGACCTGTTTGGCCAAGGCCAACCGAGCCTCGTCGGTGGGGCCGTAGATCTCGGCGACCAGGGTCTGGAGCACGGGCGGCCCGGGCGGCACCTCGGTCACGGCCACCCGCGCCCCGAACCGCTGGGCCACGCGGGTTACGGCTGGTCGTATGCGCTTGGCGATATCGTGGCTCTGTGTCTTACGGGCGTGTTTCCCCACCAAATTGACTTGGATGTCGGCGACAGAGGCCCCGCGCCTGAGAAAGTAGTGCCGCACGAGTCCGTTGAAATTGAAGGGTGAGGCCACCCCCACATAGACCTGATAATCGGTCACCTCCGGTTCGTCGCGCACGGCCGACGCAATCTCCCGGGCAGCCTGAGCCGTGCGCTCCAGCGAACTCCCCTCGGGCATGTTGAGGATGATCTGGAACTCCGATTTGTTGTCGAAGGGCAGCATCTTCACGGTGACCCATCCGCCGACGACCGTGGCCATGGCTCCCAGAAGCAGGGCCGTAATGACACCTAGGAAGCTCCATTGCCACAGCGGGTGATGCAGCAAGGGATCCATCACCCTGCGATAAAGCCGCGTGAGCACATCTTCAGAGGCAGGAGACGGCCCCGCCGCACCCTGAACTCCCCCCGCATGCAAGGCGGCCAGACGAGCCTCACCACGGTACCATCGGAGCATGCGGATGCTGGCCCAAGGCGTGACGATGAAGGCGATGAGCAGCGACCAGAACATCGCGGCACCGGCACCGATGGGGATCGGGCGCATGTACGGTCCCATGAGTCCACCAACGAAGGCCATGGGCAGGACGGCGGCGATCACCGCGAACGTCGCCAGGATGGTGGGATTGCCCACCTCGCTCACCGCCTCGACCGTGATGGTGTTCCAGGGCCGGTTCTGGTTCTGCGGCAGGTGGAAATGCCGCACGATGTTCTCGACCACCACGATCGCGTCATCGACCAAAATGCCGATGCTGAAGATCAGCGCAAAGAGGGTGATTCGGTTGAGCGTGAAGCCGTACAGGTAGAAGACCAAGAGCGTCAGGGCCAAGGTGGCTGGGATCGCTACCGCAACAATTCCGGATTCCCGCCACCCCAGAGTCAGCCAAATCAACAATGACACGCTGACCACGGCGATGCCCATGTGCAGGAGGAGCTCGTTGGATTTTTCAGCAGCGGTCTCGCCGTAATGCCGGGTGATCGAAACCGACACATCGGCCGGAATCAGGACACCTTTCAGCAATTCCACCTTGCGCAGGACATCCTCGGCCACCGAGATGGCGTTGGCACCCGGGCGCTTGCCGATGGCCAGCGTCACGGCCGGTTGCTCTCGCAACGTGTTCACATTCGTGGAGGCCGCCCCCGTGCCATGGAACACATAGTTAGACGGTTCCTCGGCCCCATCCACAACCTCGGCTACTTCTCGCAAATAGATGGGGCGACCCGACGACACGCCCACCACCACATTGCGGACGTCCTCGATATTCTGAAGAAACGCGCCGGTCTCCAGCACCAGCGACTGATTCAGCGTGGTCAACTCCCCGCTACGGAACTGCCGATTGGCTTGCTGCAACATCGGGATAATACCCACCGGACTGAGCCCGCGGGAGGCCAGGCGCACGGGATCCAGGAGCACCCGTAGTTCTCGACGGGCTCCGCCGATAACCGTCGTCTCAGAAACCTGCGGAACTTGTTTCACCGCGTCGTCCACTTGCGCAACCAGGCGGCGCAACGTCAGGTGTTCATAGCGTCTACTGTGGAAGGTCAGCGCGAGGATGGGGACATCGTCGATCGATCGGGGTTTGATCAAGGGAAAGGCTATCCCATGCGGCATGCGGTCCTGATTCGAACGCAGCTTCTCGGAGACCTTTACCAGACTCGCGTCAGGATCGGAGCCCACCTTGAAGCGAACGATCGTCAGGGCCTCGCCTTCCCGCGATTGCGAATAGAGGTACTCCACCCCGGGCACTTCCCAGAGCAGTTTCTCCATCGGCCGCGCAGCCCGTTCCTCGACCTCTCCAGCCGATGAACCAGGCATTGCGACCAGGACATCGATCATCGGAACCTGGATCTGGGGCTCCTCTTCCCGAGGCAGCATCAGGACGGCGAAGGCTCCCAAGAGCACCGAGGCGACTACGATGAGCGGGGTCAGCTTGGAATCGATGAACGCATGGGCGATCCGGCCAGCAAGACCATGGACCGAGGGGGCGCTCGACAGGCGACTCGGCGTGTCATGGCTCACGGGGCGACCTCCACAGGCTGTCCATCGCGCAGCGTTTCCGGATCGCGAGCGACGACGATTTCCCCCGCCTCGACACCCGAGAGGACCTGCACGTCGTCACCCAAGCGCTTGCCGGTCCGGATGAGCCGAAGTTGACCCCGCCCGCCGGTCGCCACCACCACGTACTCGAGTTGTCCACGCTGGAACACCGCCGTCGATGGAACATGGGGAACCGAAGCTTGTGCCGTGGGCACGGCCACCCTGCCGAACTGCCCTGATCGAAGCGCGGGGGCGGAAGTCAGGTCGAGTTTCACGCGGTAGGTTCGACTTGCCATCTCGGCCACCGGAGCCATCTCGACGACCGTTCCTTCGATCGATTCCTTCCGAGAGGCAATATGCACGGGCAATCGTGCACCGATGCGGATTTGATCGATCAAGGTTTCGGGAACATCGGCCTCGAAACGCAGATGTTCGGGATCCTCGACCTCCACCAGGGCTTTTCCCGGAATAGCCAAATCGCCGACATCGACCCGCTTGCTCGTGACAATTCCGTCAAACGGAGCGACCACGCGGGCATGCCCCAGCAGTGTCTCGGCCTCTGACACCGTGGCGGCCGCGACCCGATTTCGGGCATCCATCGTTTCAACCTCTGAAGGCGTCGCTGCGCCATCCTTCAGCAATCTCCGCAACCGATCGAGATCCCGAACCGATTGTTCCAACAGGGCTTTGGCCGATTCGAGTCGCGCCTGAGTTTCCCGAGCATCGAGGACGACCAGGGTTTCTCCCTGGCGAACCCTTTGTCCGGGCGTCACCTGCACCGACTCGATGCGACCAGCCACCTTGGCCTCCACAGTGGCGTGCAATCGGGTCCTGACTGTTCCCACAACCTCCTCGGTGGCCGTGAGTCCGTGGTTCTCCACGACCACCACGCGCACTCGGGCTGCGAGCGGAAGCGATGACGCTGGCGCACTCGGCTTCGCATCCGGCCCGCAACCGGCCGCAGCGATCAATACCCCAAGCGCTCCGGCGTGAACCCACTGGAACCCATTGTGCCTGACATTCGTGTTCATAACAGAAAACCGTCATTCGGCCGCCTGGACGATGAATTCTCTCAGGCGGGACGCGGACATCGCGCCTGAGGTCCTCGACACCTCCAATCCCCCCCGGAAAACCACGAAGGTCGGGATGGATTGTATGCGATGCAGGGCAGCCACCTCGGGCACCTCCTCGGTATTGACCTTCACGATGAGTGCCTGGTTCCCCATGAGGGCGGCCAGTCGCTCGATCTCAGGGGCCACACTCCGGCAAGGCCCGCACCACGGCGCCCAAAAATCCACGAACACCGGACACGGCACTTCAGCCACCAACGATCCAAAGCTTGCTGGATCGCGCACCTCCACCACCACGGCGGGCCTTACCAACTCCGCCTTGCAACGACCACAGCGGGTCACGGCCTCCCACTGACGATAAATCATCCGATTGGCTTGGGAGCACGAGGGGCACAACACGATCAACCCCCGGGGATCTGCGGTCAGGTGGTTCATGTTTCAATCCTTCTGACACGGTCAGGAACAGCAACTCCCTGAACCGATTCCCAGTTTCTTGAGAACGATCCCCGCCGGACAGAATCCGGTAAGTGCCGACTGGATGAGATTCACCCCCACAAAGCAGGTCATCAGCAACCAGCGCTGACTGACGAAGTACGCCAAGGCAACGCTGATCAGGACCATCGATCCGGCCAGCACACGAATGATTTTCTCAGTGGTCATGATGATTTGAATTTGATGCGGAGAGTCTTTTTCCTTTTTATGAGTGTATGATCATATTTATAAAATGCAATACCTCTTTGAACTCAACCCGACGGGAGGACACGCTGATGCAGACACGAAATGAAGAGCTCCCGATCCTTCGTCACCGTCTGGGTGACCGTGCCACGTAGACCGCTGGCCGTGAAGTTGAGCCGACTGGCCGTGGAGTCGGGACTCGCCGCCTGCGCCCAGATCTCCGGACCGGTGGAATCCATCTACCGCTGGCAGGGCATGGTAGAGTCCGGGAAAGAATGGCGGGTGGTGGTCAAGACCCGTTCCCGACTATTGCACGAACTCGAAGCGTTGGTGATCGCCCACCACCCTTACGACACCCCTCAGTTCGTCGTGCTGCCCATTGTGGCAGGTTCCAAAAAATATCTGGATTGGCTGGGCGAGAGCACGACCACACCCCCGAAACCCACCACCCGCAGACGCTCCAAGACAAACTGATCCCATGGGTGTCAGCCCCAAACAATTCGCCGCCATGGAAGCCCGGCTTTCCGGTCGCGCACCCACCGCCTCGGGCACATCTCCAGGGCTGCCCGAATCCGGATTGCACCTCCCTGAAGGCTCTCGGGTACTGGGCATTGACCCATCCTTGCGAGGGACAGGCTGGGGCGTGATCCAGATTGGAGCACAAGGCCCCATCTTTGTGGAGGCCGGGACCATCCACTGCCCGAAATCCTGGGAACGCTCCCGCTGTCTGGGCGAAATCGGTCGCATCCTGACCGAAGTGGTCCAACGCCATCCCCCGACCCTCTGCGCCTGCGAAGGCCTGTTTTTCGCCCAAAACCTTCAGACGGCCCTCATCATGGGAGAGGCTCGTGGAGCCGCGCTCGCCGCTGTGGCACGAACAGGAATCGAGATCCATGAGATCTCCCCAAGAAAAGTGAAGCTGGCGATGGTGGGCTATGGAGCCGCGCAAAAGATTGCTGTCGCCAAGATGGTGCAACGGCAACTCGCGTTGGCCGAAACACCCGATGCGGACGCGGCGGACGCCTTGGCGCTCGCACTGGTGATGGTTCAGGAACTGCGCAACCCGCTCGGTCCTGCTTCGAAGCGGGTTTGACGGTTCCTGCTACCCACGATTCTGGTGCTGCTAGGTTGGCCCGGTCCGGCTTTCATCTCCCCATGCAACTCAACGTGGGCATCATCACCGTTTCCGATCGGGCCTCGAAGGGACTTTACGACGATCTGGGTGGACCCGCCCTTCAGCAAGCTTCCGCGAGCTACGGATGGAACGTTCTCGAGAGTGTCCTGGTGCCCGATGAAATTCAGGACATCCAGCGGGCGATCCGTTCGCTCATCGGCAAAGGTTGTTCACTGGTGCTGACCACCGGTGGCACCGGTGTCGCATTGCGCGATGTCACCCCGGAAGCCGTGCGTCAAATCGCCATCCGGGAATTGCCCGGCTTCGGCGAGCAAATGCGCATGGAGAGCCTGAAGTTCACCCCCAACGCCATCCTGTCCCGCAATTTGGCCGCCGTGGTCGATCGCACGCTGGTGATTTGCCTACCAGGCAAACCCAAGGGCGCGGTGGAATGCCTGAGCTTCGTGGTCCAGGCCATCCCTCACTGCGTGGAGGTATTGCAGGAAGTCCCGACCAGTTGCTGAACCCTTTTCAATCCGGGTCCAGCCCCAGATCGGGACTTCGCAATTCAAACGCCCGCAGGGGAAGACGGGCTCGAACCCCTCAACCCAAACCCCTCAACCCTGAAGTCGGGCGGATTCGGCACGAACCCAAGCGATCACCTCGGCGGCGGCGTCCGCGATGGGCACCATGCGCATCGTGCCGCCACGCGGCTTGAGCTCGATCTCGCCCTTGGCTAGCGACTTCTCGCCGAGGTTCACCCGGAGCGGGAATCCCACCAATTCGCTGTCCTTGAACTTCACGCCCGGACGCTCATCGCGGTCGTCCAAGATCGCCTCGATGCCGGCTGCCTCCAGCGTGGCCGCCAGTTCACGGGCCAACGTCATCGGCTGACTTTCAGGGGCCACCGTGAGGGGCGTGATGCACACCGTGAAGGGGGCCACGCTCACCGGCCAGCGGATGCCGTCCTTGTCATTGCACTGCTCGATGACCGCCTGAAGCGTCCGGGTCACGCCAATCCCGTAGCAACCCATCACCGCCGGATGACGAGAACCGTCCTCGGACAGGAAGGTCGCGTTGAGCTTCTCAGAATACTTGGTGCCCAGCTTGAAGACGTGGCCCACTTCGATGGCGCGGCGGATCTTCAGCGGTTGCTGGGTCTCCACGCACAATTCACCCACCTTGACGGTGCGGAGGTCGTACCAGGCCGTGACCTTCAGATCGCGATCCACCTCGACATGGCGCAGGTGGAACCCGTCTTCGTTGGCTCCGGTGGTCATGCCCCGGGCCCCGCGCAGGGCTTCGTCGGCATACACCGGCACCGCAGGCGTCTTGAGGGTGGCACTGACCGCGCCCAAGGAACCCGGGCGGGCACCGAGCAAATCGACAATCTCGTCGGCGGTCGCCTGACGCACTTGGACCGCACCGGTCTTGGCCATGAGCTTGGCCTCATTGAGCGAGTCGTCACCCCGGATGAGCACCAGGATGGGCTTGGAATCCGCGACAAACACCAGGGTCTTGATTTGATGCCGGGCCGAAACTCCGTAAGGGGAAGCGGCGAGGGCTTCAATGGTGACCACACCCGGGGTGGCAAACTTCTCGGGCGCCACTCCGGTGGATTCCGAAGGGGTCGCTTCGGCGGGGCCACGGCTGATCGCCTTCTCGATGTTGGCCGCGTACTTGCCAGACTCGCAGTAAACCACGTCGTTCTCGCCCGTCTCTGCAGGCACCATGAACTCGTGCGAGTAATTACCACCGATGACGCCGGTGTCGGCCTCGACAGGGAAGGCCTGCAAACCGCAACGGGCGAAGATGCGGGTGTAGGCGTCGTACATCTTGTGGTAGCTCGTCATTGCACCCGCATCGGTGGCATCGAAGGAATAGGCGTCCTTCATGAGGAACTCCTTGGCGCGCATCAGGCCGAAACGCGGGCGGATCTCATCCCGGAACTTGGTCTGGATTTGATAGAAATTCTTCGGGAGCTGGCGGTAGGAGTTCAGCTCGTTGGCAGCCAGCGAGGTGATCACCTCTTCGTGGGTGGGCCCGAGAACCCAATCCTTCCGGGCAGAATCCCGCACCTTGAAGAGCACTCCGGAAGCCGTCTCGTAGCGGCCGGACTGCTGCCAGATATCGATGGGCTGCAAGGCGGGCATGAGCACCTCGATGCCCCCGGCCCGGTTCATTTCCTCGCGGATGATTTGCTCGATCTTGCGCAGGACCTTCAGGCCGAGCGGCAGGAACGTATAGAGGCCACCGGTGAGCTTCCGGACCAACCCTGCACGCAGCAGGAGTTGATGGGATACGATTTCTGCATCCGCGGGGGTTTCCTTGAGAGTCGGAATGAACGTTTGGGACCAAAGCATGGGAAAGTCTGTGGGGGTGTGGGGTCGGGAGGCCAGTGGGAAAGAAAGAGGCCCCAGGGTTTACCCGAGGGGCCGATGGAGTCGGTCAGCGCCCCCTGTCCGGGAGGCCTGTGCCTGGAAAACTCAGTTCGAGGAGATCACTTCACCATGTTGACCAACGGGGCCATCCCCTGGATCCGAACCTCGAGACGGTCGCCGGATTCGATGGGGCCCACACCGCTCGGCGTGCCCGTCAGGATCACGTCGCCCGGGAGGAGGGTCATGTTGGTGGAAATGAAGCTCACCAGATGGAAACAGTTGAAGATCATCTGGCTGGTGTTGCCGTTCTGGCGCAACTGCCCGTTCTGGAAGAGCTGGATGCTCAAATCATGCGGATCGATCTTGGTTTCGATGTAGGGCCCGAGCGGCGTGAACGTGTCGAAGGACTTCGAGCGCGCGAACTGGCTCTCGCTGCCCTGAATCGTCCGGTCGGTGATGTCCTGGGAGGCGGTGTAGCCGAAGATGTAACGGGCAGCGGCTGCCGGGGTGACATTGCGCATCTTGCGACCGATCACCACCGCCAACTCGGCCTCGAAATCGTTGCGATGGTTGGCGAACGGGATCTCGATCTTGGTGCCGTCAGGAATCAGTGAGGTCGGAGCCTTCAGCCAAAAAAGCGGCTCCTTCGGCAAGGCCATTCCAGCTTCGCGGGCGTGGTCGCCGTAGTTCAGGCCGACCGCGATGATCTTGGACGGCTGCACCGGCGTCAGGGTCTTGACCCCTTTGAGCGGCGTCGGTTTTTTCTCGAAGGACGGCGAGCCAAAGACATCGCCTTGAAGCTTGAAAATCTCCCCGTCGACGACCTTGGCGTGGAAGATTTCCTCACCCTTTTGGAACCGCCCGATGGCTGCCATAGGTGTGCTTTGTACCACCGATCGTACACCATTCGCAAGCCAAAGACTCAAACGCCGTCAAGGATGTTTTAGTCTTACCCCTCGACCGAAAATTCCCCAGTCCAGCCCATCACTTTTTGTCGGCCGGCTTCGAGGGCATCGGAAGCACCGTCATCCACAGACGCGAGACCGATTCGACAACCAGACGACGAAACCCCTGAGGAACACCGTTGTTCTCCCCAGCGCTGACCAATGAAAACTGAGCCTGCTGAACCCCTGCCAATCCCTGAACCGATTTTGGGGCCATGACCTCCACCTGAAAGGGACCCGAGAAGGAACCGGCATTGGTGGCGGTGATCCATCGAAGGGTCGCCTCAAGCGCCTTCTCGGGAACCTCCACCGGATCCACTCGAACTCCTGGCGGCAAGCCGCTTACCGAGACTGTCAGGCGCGTGTCAGCACCGAAGCGACGCGTGATCGCGACCTTCCATTCGTTGGTTTTGCCGGGCTCGAGCGACAGGAATGCCTCCGGCACCGACGCAATCCAAACAGGCTGAGGTCGTTGCACGGACAACCGATACCGCTGATCCCGCCCTCCCCGCT
>Ga0255131_1000148_pt1 | contig 22854 bp, 15 predicted proteins | sample Law_Yuk_RepC_8d_FD_188554 | JGI IMG/M metagenome (GOLD analysis project Ga0255131, IMG submission 188554) | Freshwater microbial communities from St. Lawrence River, New York, United States - Law_Yuk_RepC_8d | ecosystem: Environmental > Aquatic > Freshwater > River | place: USA: New York... | reverse complement strand
GTATATGATAATGTGGAGAAAACAAGACCAACCAAATTATGGCAACACAAGGTACATGGCACCAACGCCAGCCAGAAAAATCTATTAGAATTTGTCACGCCACAAAAATGGAAAGATAGAACTCAAGATGATGTAGTCAAGGAATATATCGAATCTATCGTTCTAGGGAATGCAACCAAACCAGGACAAAAAAGCTTTTCAGTCAACACTCCGGCAGCGCAATCTATGATCAATATTTTAAATCACAAAGCTACGCCAGACTCCGTAAAAGAAAAATTCGCTCAAGTTTTAGGCAAAGAACCCAATGGCAAGCCATTTGACAAAAAACATTTAGAGAATTTTATCATAAAAAACAAAGAACTATTTGCCTCAAAAGCACCTAATACTTCACGAGACATATAACAACATATACATTTGGCACATACTACTCCTATCCAAAGAATATTTTTCCCTCATAGCTCTAGTGAAATCAGTTGAATTCTGGTACTAGACGAGACGAGCAAAGCCTAAACTTACTAGCTGCGCACAAGCTAGTCTTGCAAAATGGTGCATCGACAGGTTAATTTCGGAATATGGTATCAATAGGAACCTTGACAATAGTAACATTACAGTAACTCACTCATATTTTTTTTACTCGATTACCATCAAACACTTACTCTTTGTAGAATAGTCATTTACCATGTGATAGTATCTCACAAGTTAGATTGCGCCAAAGTATAGTGAAATCAGTTGAATTCTAGTACTAGACGAGATGAGCAAAGCCTAAACTTACTAGGTAAGCGAAGATCAACGACTTAAGCAGAGTTAAAATCATTTCACTATAATACCATTTTACATTGCTAATGCCTAGGTTATAGAACGTCATTATCTCCGCTCCGTACCTATTTCGTAGAGTCCCAGCGGTACTCGATGTTCGTTCTACTACTATATCTTTTAGCACTGATAAATAGTATAATTTCAAAGCGAAGCCAACGTATGCTTAGAATTACTAGGCCCGCAAGATATTATATTATTGGCTAGACTTACGAAATTGCGCATCGACACGTTAATTTCGGACAATAGTATATTCCATTCGACATATAAGTGTAATAAATATGATATCAAATAGCGAACGTAAAGCAGATAAGAGTTTATATAATCAGAATGCTCATGAGTTTATTCCTATCGTCTGTCATTACGACGCAAGTACTTTACTTACCAAAAATGGCAATTTAGTTCAAACGATAGAAATTACTGGTATAGATTCCGAAGTAATTTCAGACAAATTGGGTTCTCTTAGGAAGGCTATCAAAGCATCATTGGAAAAGAATATTTGTTATAAAAATATCGCATGCTGGATCCATACAGTAAGGCACGAAAAAGATCTGGATGATCATACTCCATATAAAAATCAGTTTGCAGCAGATCTACATGATACATGGGTAACAAAAAATAGACTACGCACTAGATTCGTAAATACTTTATATATTTCTATCGCATCTAGAGCAAAAGGTTTTTACATAAGTGATATTGACAATATTATCAATGCATCTTTTTTAGATGCAATATCACATACACATGATACTCATCTAAATAAAGCCGCCCAACATTTGACGAATGTAGTCAACAATATTATGACTGATCTCACGGATTATATCCCCAAAAAACTATCCATTAGATTTGACGGAGACATTGGATATACAGATACACTATATCTTTATAAATATATTACATCTCTAAGAAGCGGCGATGTAGAAGTGCCTCTACGCGACTTTTCAGAAGCACTAGCACAAGAAAATTATGCTATTCGTGGTGAGAAAATTGAAATTGTCGAAAAAGAACAAAAAAAGTTTGCATCTATTCTGTCTCTTAAAGAATATTCTAATGAAGACGATGATGATCTGTTAGAAAGAATGCTAAATTTATCTGTAGAATTTATCGCTACAGAAATATTGTTTTTTATTGATCAAAAAGCTGCACAAGAGCCCTATATACACCAAAATTTCATTCTTGGAGTGAGCAGGGATGAAGAAATGAAATATGCAAAAATGATGGATAGTTTGTTTGATAAAAACACTAACTGCGTCATGCAGCAACTGAGCGTAATGGTAATATCTAGTGATGTAGAAAAATTACAACAAGATACCGCGAAAGTTTCAAAAAACTTATCACGGCTAGGTTTTGTAAATGTTATAGAAGATGTAAATTTAGAAAATATCTTTTGGTCACAATTGCCTGGTAATTTTAAATTCATGAGAAGACATAGCCCCAATATTATAGGTAGCACATGTGCATTTGTATCTATTCAAAATACTCCTACTGGTCTAAGAGCATCTAAATGGGGAAAAGCTGTCACTGTAATTTCTACTGAAAGTGGCACACCGTATTTTGTGAATTTTCACAATGCAAAACAAACTGGTCATACATGTATTTATGGAAATGCTAACATAGGTAAGTCTGTATTAATGAATTTCTTACTATCTGAGGCTACTAAATTTAATCCTACCATAGTATATCTATCAATTGACAATAGCGCAGAATTATTTATCAAATCACTTGGAGGCAAATGGTACGAAAATCTCAAACTTCCAGTACTAGTAAATAAGACATATGTGATCGTTGGTATGATGGTAGATATAGCATCAGGTCAATATTCACGGACTTGCTCTGATGAAGAAAAGGCCCTAATAAAATCATTGCTTTCCGAAATTAATACCAGCGGATCTTACGATGCAGCGATGGATGTGGTTGTAAAATTTGTCTTTCCAGATTCTTGTTCTCAGATCAAAAACAGCGTACTATCCATCGTTAAATATCTGAATGAATCTCATGTAGAAGTTCAAAAGAATAGTATAGTGGGGATTAATTTAAGCAAGCTAGATAACGATGAAAATAAGGATTTACGCTCAGCTTTTGTTATTGCATCGTTGCGTAGCTTATGCATGGATAAAACTAGTCCTAAAATCTTAGTAATCGATGAAATGACCCATCTTTTTGATCACCCATATTATACAAATTACATGAGCTTTGTGTTGGATTTAGCTAAAACACACAATATAGCAGTGATAGGATCTGTCAATACAGATCAGTATATTAATAACACGTCACAAGAAAAATTATGGAAAACTTTAATGGAAAATCTGGACTTACAAATAGTTATGCACCATAAAGATATGAACTATGATTTAAAAGACACCTTTGGCCTTACGGAATATGAAGTACAAAAACTAGCTGCTTCAAAGGATAAAAAGCACTTTATTATGAAGCCTGCAGGAGGCGTATCTACAATAGGAGAGCTAGGAATTAGTAGTATTTCTCATGCACTGCGCATTCTATACTCCGATGAAAAAGGAAGAGCAATATACAATAATATAGTAGAGAGCACTGATAATAATCCTAATAAATTGTTACCAGCATTATATAAAGCATTGCAAGAGTAAAAATGAAGTATTTATATCGATCAATTATTTTTGGTACTATATGTTATATTCTATCTGCTGTTAGTAGTGTAAGTGCTCTTGCAGGCGACTCCTTTCCTACTTGCCTCTTGACAAACCCATGTGACTGCGATCCCCCATGCGGTGATATAGAAGATGATTGGCCATCAACTACAAAAACATTTCGTGGAAAAACTATTGCGCCGCAACACAGTTCTTATAGAAGTAATTGTATTTGTCCTCCATATAATAAAACCGATGGACGTAGAGGATGTTTGTTAAAAAGAGAGCCGCCAGAAATATTTAACGTAGCATATATTAATATTTGTGCTGAAGAAAGTCCCGAATCTAATTATTTTTCACCAAAAATAAGGTATCGAAATCAAACATGCAATATAGCATGTTGGACATTAAAAGGAGATTTAGATGGTGATGGTGAATGTACAATCATTCCTACTCCTTATGGCGCTCCTTTAGTTAGACTGTGTGCAAGAATGGCAATGCCTGAGGATCGTGTAAATGACCAGCCTGCAGATGATGGTTATACGCCTGATAAACATCTAGATTTTGAAGGTTATTGGGTAGATGATTTCCCAGTATCTCATGATGGATTTGATAAAAATGGAAATCCCACCAGTACACCAGATCCAAACCTCCAGAGACCCAAAATTTGTATGTACTGGGATCCAGATTTACTAAGCACCTTGCTTTCGTACGCTGTAGGAGGGCAAACTATAGCTGTAATGACTCCTCTATTACTACAGTTAGGGGCAGATGTTCCTACTATTATAAATTCAATATTTAACCCCGATTTAATAGACGTGAATCCCGTACATCAATCAGAACACCGTACTACGAAAATCAGCATAGTATTTCAGATAATTATTGATATGATAGAAGGAGGCATTTCTATCATATCAGCCATTAATAATTTGCTTGAAAAATATCCATGGCTGTATTTTTTAGCAGGGCCTGCAGGTGCACCAGCCATAGCCACTATAGATGGTCTGAGTAGACTGGCTGTCATTATAGCTGAGGCTGGAGCGTTACCGGCACTAAAGTTTTTAGGATCCTTAAATAGAGTGGTTGGAGTCAGTTTTGGCTGTGTTAATGTGCCGTTAGGACCATTTCCTCCACCATATTGCCCTTATCTTCCACGAAACATCTCAACTCCTTCAGTATTTCCAATATGTCAAACTACTGCTTTGAATAATGGAACTCGTATGTTACAACGTTCTACAAGAGAAAATCCATGTAAAGTAGGTAATGCTGTTTGTGCTACCCCTATTCCTTTTGGATTATGTATGAATCCATATGAACATGGAGAGAGAAATAATGTTGTACATAATTTGATAAGAGTTGGATTTACAGACAATAAGCCATTGTGCAAAGGAGAATCTACTTCAGATGGTAAATGCATCAATATTAATGGCACGCTTACTGCATCATCCTTACATGCTAATAATAATGGCACTGGTACTATCAAATTATGTAAGACAATTCCAGCTTCTAAAGGTGAAACACCTTGTGTAGAAAGCGAATATTTGCTGCATCAGTATCCCGCAGGAGCTCCAATACCTGACTTTAGAGTGTTATATACAATCGGATCTGCTGACGCTCCCACAGAATATTATGATGAGTCAATACCAAATTGCCCAACTGCGGATCAACATTGTCAAGTTACATGGGGGGTAAATGTAGGATCTTTTGCAGATTTAGCGGTAATTTTTCCTCAGCAAGATGATAATGAAAATCCAAAATGGTCACCTAGCGTCACTTTACTAGATACAAATAAAAATCAACATACTTTTCAAGCTGCAATCACAAGAAGTGAACTTACAGTAGGCTCTGATTCCATGACACCTCAAGAGCCAGATCAAATTTGTGTATATCAAAAATTGGTAACTGGCGATGTCACGATTGGGTGTAATACTAGAGCTATACCTCCAAGGCCTAAGGTCCGGAGTTGTGAGATGGGCGGTTTATGTACATCATCCTCAGCTGATCCACGTATGATTTTAAAACTTGAAGTTCCTACAGAAAATGGTTCTGATTTTACCGAAGGTGCTATTGGCACTACCAATGGATTAAATCTAGCAGGATATTATTATGGCGCTTATGCTACAGATAAATCATTTGTAAAGAAACCATTTTCAGGCCCTAGAGCAATTTTAAATGGATCTAGCATATTTGGCAATTATCTGAATGATGTACCTCCATATTCCGTTAGAGGAGATATCGATAATTCTGCTATATACCTAAATGGTGTAGAATATCTTAATGATGTCTATCAATATGGAGCGCAGTATCTTTGTCTGACGGGATATAAATTTGATGATTGTTTATCTGGTCAGACTCGGCAAAATTGTGTTCTTGCAGCATTATTAAATTCCGATGTGATGTCATGTTATGCATTTAATGGAATTATGACCAAATATCCTAGTATTAACGTATGTAATCGCATTAACCCGACGCTATCCTGTGACTATAACGCACCTATAGAAAGTTATGACGGCAAGAATAATAACAAAATAACAATAATACCATGTGTATCAAAAATTAGTGGACTCACCACATATTGTTATGATTATGGAGCACAAAATGGTCCTCTATGTGAAATCTCTAAAGATAGCACAGGAAGAATAGTGCCCAATACCAAGCTAGATGTACTATCAAATGGTTTCAAAGCAAATGTAGATTATTATGATTATACACCTGGTATAGAAGCGTCTAATACAAGAACCTTTTCTAATGTAAGTGCAAATGCTACTATTGCACAAACGATTCTACAGAAAGCAACTGCACTTGCCTCTGGTAATATAGCATTTCAATATAAGCGAGATACCTGCACTCCTTCTACTACTAAATTTTATACAAATGATATGATACAGGCTTGTACCTCTGCGCGTACTGTTTCTGCCAAAGTCACGGCAATTTGCACCCAAACTACAGCACTTCTCACCGATAAAGCCTCCGCTTTATATAAACAATTATCCAATATATGCAGCACGGTACAAACTAATATAACTAATATTCTACAAGATCAATATAGCACTCAATTATTATCTCAAATGCAGAATGACGCTGGATATGCAACAACAGAAATGTCAAATCTTATAACCGTAATCAAGAATTTTACAGGCATTCCTAATTTAGTAACAAATATTGTTAAAGCTGAACAAGATATTTATAGCAGCACTAATGCTATAACATACCCTACTCCCGCATCTAAAATTAATGCAATTTGTTCTCAGGCTCAGTCACTTGTATCTGACAAATTAATCTCTCCAATGATATATGATGCTATTGACACTGCTTGCACTATCGCTAAAACAAAACCATTACAAGCATCCCTCGATACTCTACATCAGGTCATTAGCGGCGATCCTCAAAATGCTGCTATTCCTGGAATTGCACAATATAATATTGCAAATGATGGAGGCGCTACATTAACTCCTAACAAACTCGCTAATCAGGTAGCACCTGGTGATTATATCGCACCAGATTTTGATACTATGATAGTACGTAACAGAACGGATCTTGAAAATGGCCTATGTATTGCTATCCCTCAGCCTGGATGCACTGCAACCACACCTATGCAAGATCAAGCGGATGGCAATGCGATATGGAACTTTGGGCCAACTCCGACTGAATATGGCAACCAACTAATTGGAACCTGTCAAAATGGTTATACAAAGAATAACAATCTAGATCCAGTGAGATATTGCTTGATTGATCGTAATTCTGGTAATACATTTTGGTCACAAGTGTATAACGTATGTGGCGAGTCACAATGCATAGATATGCCAAGTATAGTCGTCAAACTAAATGGTACTAATGATAGGCAATATCATCCTGCTTATGAGAAATTTAGTGCAGATATACCTCAGTGTAACTCAGGTACGCAGACAAAATTTAATATTTTGGATCCAAATGCACAAATAAATCAACATATCCTAAATCCTGGAACATATACTACTACTATTTCATTCACTCCTTTAGGGATAGATGATAATGCTGTTGATTATGTCAGGGCTACTTTTGCTGCATCTATGCAAGATGGAGTGCCAGGAACTAGCATGCAAGTTCTGAATGGTAACGATGTCATATGTCAGCTAAATGCACAAAACGCATCCCAGGGTTGTTACAACATTTTAACAACTATTCCTAAACCCAAAGGGCTACCTCAAGAATTAATTAAAGGTCAGAGGAATACAATAAAAGTGATCTATACAGTTCCTCAGGGTAAAACAGGAATGGCTGGTATCACTATGTCCTTGACATGTGTTGCAAAAGTATGTGCAGCACCTGCAGGTCAGCCGGGTGATCCTGTGCAACAGCCAGGATTATCATTGGAAGATAGACAAGCACAGCATGATCTAGAGTATCGTAGTATAATAGACGCTTGGATGAATGATCCAGCAAATGACAATGCTGATCTTGCTATATTAGAAAAAATTTTGAAGGATTGGCTAGACGCACACCCAGTTCCTCAATGACCAAAATTCGCATTATCAAATTCTATAGAAAACTATACCTAACATAGATTTTTCTGCTATCATGAGTTGAAATTATATATAGATAACCCCATGAAACAAGACGATGTAATCAACAATTTTCAAAACATAGCCATGAAATATCATGAAATTCTCATGACTATTACTCATAGAAAAGGCAATAGTCCTTATGGCATGATATTCAACAAAGATAAAATGCAGAAAATCTCTGCTAGAATTCTAGAAAAAATGCAGGAAAAACCAGAAGATTTTTCAGCACTGAACATAGAATACGCACAAAAATTCAACGTATTAATGACCAACACTCTTATGAAATTCATAGGAGAAGATATCCCATCCATCTTCTCACCACATAAAGGAGATAAAAGATTCAAGGATGAGGCTTGGAATCAGAATATTTATTTTGATTTTATCAAGCAGTTTTACCTCATGTCGTCCAACTTAATAAAAAAACATATTTCTAATCTTGGTTTTGAACCTCAAACGCAACGTATTGTAGAATTTTTATCTAATCAATTTACTAATGCATTTTGTCCATCGAATTTTGCTTTCTCAAACCCCGAAGTATTTAAAGAATCCATGATGAGTGGCTGGAATAATATCACTCAAGGAATGGATAATTTTCTAGAAGACCTTAAGAATTCCGATGGGATGCTTAATATCAATACAACTGATAAAATGTTCTTCAAACTTGGACAAAACATCGCAGCTACTCCTGGTAAAGTAGTATTGCAGAATGATTTGATGCAATTAATTGCTTATGAGCCAACTTCAGAGGTGCATCAAACCCCTATTCTCATAATACCTCCTTGCATCAATAAATATTATATACTCGACTTGTCTCCAGAAAATTCTTTTGTAAAATGGCTTGTAAATAATAATTTTCAAGTATTTTTAGTATCGTGGGTTAATCCAGATAAGCACCTATCCGATATGGATTTAGGTGATTATGTCAAACAAGGAGTGCTAGATACTATAGACTATATTTGCAAGGATCTAGGCTATAACAAAATCTCTACTATTGGATATTGCATTGGAGGTACTGTTCTTGGAATAGCACTTGGGCATATGGCAAAAGAAAAAATAGACCTAGTTGAGTCAGCAGCTTTTATGGCAACTTTGCTAGATTTTTCTAACCCAGGAGATATAGGATTATTTATCAACGAAGATATATTAGATGCATTTGATGAAGAGCTCAATCACAAAGGATATTTTGATGGCAAATATTTAACCCAAAGCTTTAGTTTGCTGAGAGCGAATGATCTTATATGGTCATTTTTTGTGAATAATTATTTGCTTGGACGCAGGCCATTGCCATTTGATATCTTATATTGGAATAGTGACCCCACTAACCTCCCCGCTCAAATGTTCCGCACCTATATGAAGGAGTTATATTTAGGCAATAAATTAGTCTCATCTGATGGTATAAATATTTTAGATACTAAGATTGATTTAAAAAACATCAATATCCCAACTTTTTTTCTCTCTTGCAAAGATGATCATATTACTCTTTGGCAATCTACATTTAAAGGAATGCAAGCCATGGGAGGTAAGAAAACTTTTTGCCTCACTACGTCCGGACATGTAGCAGGAATTGTAAACCCACCTCACAACAGGAAATACTCTTATTATTATGGCGGAGATATAACACACACGCCTGATAAATTTATAGAAACCTCTACAGAAACACAGGGGTCATGGTGGCCGAAATGGATGGAATGGTGTAAATCTCAAACGAATAATACATTAATACCCGAAACAAAATATGCAAAATTCAATTCCATATCCCAAGCTCCTGGTTCTTATGTAAAGGTATGTTTGTAAAGATAATGTGTTACTAACACTACGCAATCGGATTGCCTTGTCATTTTGTTCCTCAGAATAACGATTTTAAAAGCTTTTTACGCTGATAACTTAATGGCCCTGATATTGCATGATGAATGAATACCATTTGACATATTCACATCCATCCTTTACTCTACTCAGAATTTTAATCACAAAGCTCAAATATGCAAAAACTCTATCCCGATCAAGCCAATGCTACATGGCTATTTAAAGTACGTAACAGTACTTTCAGACATGCTATATGGCCCATCAAATCTAGCGAGCTCAAGAAATTCATGCCAATGGCTATTCTTATGTTTACTGTGCTTTTCAATTACAATATTGTACGCGGTCTAAAAGATAGCATAGTCATGACTATGGTTGGCCCTGAAGTGATTAGTTTTATTAAACTTTGGGCAGAAATGCCAGCTGGCGTTCTATTCGTTATTATCTATGCAAAAATGTGTAACCGAATGAGCACAGAACGAGCATTTAGATATATTGTAACATTCTTCGTATCATTCTTTATGCTATTTGCTTTTGTCTTATTTCCAATGCGCGAAGTATTTCACCCTAATCCAGAAATTGTGCAGCATTATATAGAAGTACTTCCAAACCTCAAATGGTTTGTAACAATATGGGGCAAATGGAGTTTCGTACTATTCTATGTGATGGTTGAACTTTGGCCAGCGATAGTCTGTGGATTGCTATTTTGGCAGCTTGCAAATAAGATAACTTCTACGGAAGAATCAACCAGATTTTATCCGTTTTTTAGTTTTTTTGGACAAGCGAATCTTTTGATTTCAGGTACTGTAATTGTATATTTTGCGTCTGATTCACATTGTTTCGCTAACTTCTTTAATGGCATTACTAATAAGACAGAAATTACCATTAAATCCTTGATGATGCTAGTTGGGATTTCAGGCGCAGCATGCCTGGGTCTACATTATTTTATTGAAAAAAATGTCATGGCAAAAGATAAGCAGCTCAAAATCAAAACTGATAATGTACTGCATTTAGGCCTCAAGGACAGCGCGAAAATTATCCTTTCATCAAAATATCTATGGCTCATATGCGTATTGATGATTTCTTATGCAACAGCCGTCAACTTAATTGAAGGATTATGGTTCTCCAAAGTACGAGAATTATACCCAGAGCAGGCTGATTTTATGGCATATATGGGAAGAATGATGATCTGGCTTGGGATTTTTGTATTACTATGCTCTTTACTTGGAAGCACTATTATAAGACGATTTGGATGGTTTTGTGGCGCTATTATTACACCTGTTATTACTCTGATTGTGGGCAGCATGTTCTTTACATTTGCAGAATTTCAAGAATCTCTTCCGCTAATATTTATGGGCCTTATTACCGCATCTCCATTGATGATCATAGTATGGGTCGGTGCCTTACAAAACATCCTTCTGAAAGGTGTTAAATATTCTATTTTCGATGCTACCAAAGAAATGGTGTATATTCCACTTAATGATGAACTCAAAACAAAAGGCAAAGCTGCGGTGGATGTGATAGGTACAAAGATAGGTAAATCCCTGGGGGCTTTTGTACAATTTGCAACTTTTACCATTTTTCCAGGATCAGGATATAATGACATTATCATATTCCTTTTATTAATCCTTGTTGCAATATGTACATGTTGGATTTTTGGAGTCGCCTCACTTTCCAGACACTATAAAAAACTATTACTTTCAAGGGAGCCACAAAATGTTAAAGCGTAATATTACACAAGAATGGTTTGAGCATTTGCGTGATGAAATATGCTCTCGCTTCGAGAAAATTGAGAATGAATATTTATCAAATCATCCATCATCATCCTGTTTATCTCCTGCAAAATTTATACGCACAACATGGTCAAGAGAAATAGGGTCAAAAGAACTAGATTCTAGTGGGTCTGGGGGTGGCGTTATGTCAATCATGCGTGGTAATGTATTTGAAAAAGTTGGGGTCAACGTCTCCGCTGTAGAGGGACAATTTACAGATGAAATGCGGAAACAAATACCTGGAGCATCTGAAAACCCCTCTTTCTTTGCGACAGGTATATCATTAGTTGCTCATATGAAATCTCCGTTAGTACCAGCAGCGCATTTTAACACAAGATATATTGCAACAACGCAATCTTGGTTTGGGGGAGGCGGAGACATGACACCCACCTATCCTGATGACAAGGACACCGAGCTATTTCATAGATATTTTCAAGAGGCTTGTGATAAACATAATACAGCATATTATGCTAAATTTAAAAAAGAATGTGATGAATATTTTTATCTCCCTCATAGGAAAGAACCTCGTGGGGTTGGTGGAATTTTTTATGATTACCTAAATAACGATGATTTTGATTCCGATTTTGCTTTCACAAAAGATGTAGGGCTTGCTTTTGCCAATGCATTTCCTGAGATTATAAGGAATAAAATGCATCTCGATTGGACAGAAAAGCAACGTGAGGACCTACTTCATAAACGCGGACGTTATGTGGAATTTAATCTATTATATGATCGTGGTACTAAATTTGGACTTATGACTGGAGGAAATACAGAAGCAATATTAATGTCTCTTCCCCCAGAAGTGAAGTGGTAGGGGCGTAATGTACTACTATGCAACACGTGCGATCGCTTCTTGGATTAAAGCTTTTGCTTTATCCGCTCCTGCCCAACCTTCAACCTTGACCCATTTACCCTTATCTAGATCCTTGTAATGCTCAAAGAAATGCTTAATACGAGCTTTAAAAATATCATCTAAATCTTCTATAGACTTAATATTATCAAATGTATGATCTAATTTACTAACAGGCACTGCTATGATTTTTTCATCCTTACCAGATTCATCTTCCATCAATAGGACTCCAATAGGACGCGAGCGAATCACTGCACCTGGCATAATTGGCCAATTAGAAATTACTAGGACATCAATAGGATCACCATCTTCTGAAAGAGTATGTGGGACAAAGCCATAATTGGCTGGGTACGACATTGAGGTTTGCATAAAACGATCCACGAATATTGCTCCTGAATCCTTATCCATCTCATATTTGATTGGGTCATGATTCATTGGTATTTCGATAATCACGTTCATATCATGAGGAATGTCCTTACCAACTGGTATGTTATCTATAATCATAGTAATCCTTAATGTTAAAACATAGTTATTGTAACAGATTTCAGCAAAAAAATCCAAACTCTTTTTTAACGCTCTGAATAGTTGCAGATGCTATTTCTCCTGCTTTATCAGACCCTTGCCTCAAAACCTTGAACAATTCAACTGGATCCTTCAAAAATTCATTATAACGCGTAGTAATTGGGCCAATAACCTCACATGCAATCTCCGCCAAATCATCTTTGAATTTAGCAAAACCACAGCCCTCATACTCATGAACTACTTGCTCTTTTGTCTTTCCTGCAAATTCAGCATAAAGATTTATCAAATTGGCTACTTCTGGACGCAGAGATGCATCATAAGTAATTTCAGCAATCGAATCTGTTTTAGCGCGTTTGAATTTTTGATATATCAAATCTCTATCATCACTCAAATTAATACGAGAAGCATCAGATGGATCAGATTTACTCATTTTTTTTGCACCATCACGCAGGCTTTTAATTCGGGCATTTTCTACTTTAATCAATGGCTCTGGTAAAGTAAAAATATGCGTTGCAAATTTACGATTTACAGCACCAGCAATATCACGAATAAGCTCTATATGCTGCTTTTGATCATCCCCAACTGGCACCAAATGCGGATGATATAATAGCACATCAGCAGCCTGAAGCACCGGATATGTAAATAAGCCTGTACTAGCGTTGTCCCTATCTTTCCCAGCCTTATCTTTGAACTGAGTCATACGTCCAAGCCATCCAATAGGCGTCATACAATTAAGAATCCAGGCAAGTTCTGAATGAGCAGAAATGTGCGATTGAAGATAAATTGTGCTTTTCTCAGGATCCAACCCACATGCTAAAAAAGCTGCAGCAACTTCTATTGTTGAGAGTTTGAGCTCCTCCGGATCCCTGGGAACAGTTATGGCATGAAGATCTGCGATAAAAAAGAAGCATTCATATTCATCCTGCATCTTTGTCCAACATTTAATCGCCCCTAAATAATTCCCCAAATGCAAATCACCTGTTGCTTGAATACCCGATACTACACGCTTTTTTGTCATGATTTATACATTTTTAAATCTACTATCCACAGCCCTAATCGATCAGCTTCATCTAGGACCTCTTGAGGGTTTAATATTATCACACCAGAAAGAGCAATGCCAGACATACCAGCCTCATGCACAGCCTTCACCGTATCAATACCTATTACTGGAGTATCAAGCCGTGAATCTTGTGTTGGTTTCAAGCATTTCAGCAAAACCCCTGCTCTTCGAAATTCCGCGCAACGATTAATGAGTCGATCTGTACCCTCAATTGCTTCAACTCCCAATACAACTCCACCAGCTACAACCACAGCCTGCCCAATATCTAATTCACCCAAAGTTTGAGCGGCGTTTAAACCGATTTCAATATCGCTAAGCTCTTTTTGAGATGGTACGCGCTTTGTTTTGATTGGAATTTGGTTGGTGTAATCGATAGGAGCTAGAACTTGTAATCCATGCCCTTCTATATATTCCGCAACAATTCTCAGTAATTTATCATCTCCAAGAATTTTTGTAGCTAGTATTTTTGCTAACAAAATAGCACCTTTCGCATCTACAGATAAAGCTAAAAAGTTAGGACGCTGCATAGCACCACAAATAACAATTTTTTGGATATTATTGGATTTAAAATATGTTATTATCGCGCCAATTTTACCTATAGAAAATTCCTGTACGATATGATTTGGATAATCATCTTTTGATGCAAGACCCTGAATACATACTACCACGCTTTTATTACCTAACATTGCATTATTATCTGCAACCATAATCGGTAAAATTCCTTGCGCTGCTATTATGCCTAACGAATCTTTCATAAATTCCCTAATTGGTATCTTCGAGCACTTCCTACTCACATTTTTTATCAAAGTTGAGGATCACGCAATTTAAACTCCGCTTTCGCAGAAATAGTGAAATGGATGCTAGAATAATCGACATGGTATCATACCATATTACCAATTAAATGGTGCAAAAGTAATTCAAAACGACGCGCACGCAAACCTAGGCTCACTAGGTACGCAAAATATCATATTCTTGACGAGTCGTGCATCATTACTTTCGCGCGGTTAGCTGTTAATTTCGGAATATAGATATACCAATCGCCCGCAATCGCCCGGTATTATTGAACAAATCGAATTTCAGAGTGATCCCAACGCATACCTAGACTAGGTATGCAATAGATTATACTCTTTACTAGATCCACAAAATTACTTTTATACGATGATACCAGGTGTTTAGTATTATATGGCTTTTACTTGCTCAACTATATGCTTAAAGGCCTCAGCATCACGCACAGCAAGGTCTGCTAGCATTTTTCTATCTATTTCGATAGAAGCTTTTTTCAAACCACTAATAAACTGTGAATAAATCATACCATGTTCGCGAACTGCTGCGTTGATACGTTGTATCCAAAGACCTCTAAAATCACGCTTACGTGCTTTTCTATCTCTGTAAGCATATTGTAATGCTTTTTCTACTTTCTCAATTGCAATACTGTAGCAATTCTTTGCTCTCCCACGGTAACCTTTAGCAAGCTTGAGTATTTTTTTATGTCTATGTTTGGTAACTTTACCAGCTGTAGTACGTGTCATTTGATCGCTCCTGTATTAATTAACTATATGGCATGAAAAATTTAATAATATTCTTTGCATCTTGTGGGCAAAGAACTGCCATACCTCTTTGATTACGAAGTTGCGCTTTTGTGCGACGACGCATAAAGTGTTGTTTCCCCGCCTGAGTAGCTTTTACTTTGCCACTAGCCGTAATTTTGAAGCGCTTTTTGACAGCGGATTTTGTTTTTAATTTTGGCATTTTGTCCTCATTGGTATTTTTATTAAAGCATATAAATACATGGTATCTAGCGCCTTAAGTTATAAGTAAAACAATCCTTACGCATGAATGAATTAGGCATACCAGAGCTACATTGCTCGCCACGTCATTCCGAAGTTAGGAAGCTGGCATTTTATATGTAAAACACATAGTTTGCAAGTATTTTTTGTATAAAAATTTTTGACTAGACATTCCCTCAACACGATTACCACACATCATAAATGATTTTCACTACAGAAACATGAAACTCATTGAGAAAAGACAAAAAACAGTTCTACAATAGAAATTAAGTTTAATATATAGGATTTTCATGCTCTCCAAATCATTAGAAACGACTTTGACTAGATCTCTCGCAATAGCACATAGCTATCAACATGAATATGCCACTTTTGAACATTTACTACTTGCATTACTTGAAAACGAAGATGCATGCGCTGTATTTCAAGCATATAATGTAGACATAATGAGCTTGCACAATCAACTTAACTCATACCTTAAATATGAATTATCAGGCCTCGTGAATGCAGCAGTAAAAGAAGCAAAGCCTACGGCGGGTTTTCAACGCGTGTTACATAGAGCTGCAATTCATGGACATGCCACAGGTCATGACAATATAACTGGGTCACATATTCTTGCTGAATTATTTTTTGAAACTGAATCTTATGCCGTGCAAATAATGAAAGAAAGAAATTTATCACGCACTGATGTGGTTAATTATATTACTAAAAATGCTTATTATTTTCAAGATGTCAATCTCATGCAATTAAAAAAAGAAGATCAGCATAATCAAGCATCTAATAAAGCTTCGCAACCTACAACGACACAAAATGATATTTTAAGTATTTTAGAAAATAATCAAACTAAAAATGATCCTTCCGATAGTATAATTGCTAAGCATTGTATCAATTTGAACGATCAAGCATTACAGGGAGATATTGACAATTTAATAGGCCGTGAAGTTGAAATTCAACGCACGATAGAGATTTTATGCCGGAGACAAAAAAACAATATTATTCTTGTTGGAGAGCCTGGCGTAGGTAAAACAGCTATTGCGGAAGGACTTGCGTTACGCATCGTACATCATGACGTACCAGAAATTTTACAAAGCGCTATAGTATACTCCCTTGATCTTGGTAGCCTAGTTTCAGGCACACGTTATAGAGGTGACTTTGAAGAAAGAATCAAAAACATTCTGCAGGAACTCAAGAAAGATCCAAATGCCATTCTCTTTATCGACGAAATACATAATATAATAGGTGCAGGATCTACTACAGCAGGATCTATGGATGCAAGTAATTTGTTAAAGCCAGCACTCGCTCGTGGAGAAATAAGATGTATTGGCGCTACAACATTCAAAGAGTTTCATCAAAATTTTGAAAAAGATGCCGCGCTTTCAAGGCGTTTTCAAAAAGTCATAGTCCAAGAACCTAGCGAAGAAGAAACAATCGAGATTTTAAAAGGTCTTCAGGAATATTACGAAGAACATCATGAGTGCACTTATGACGAATCTGCACTTATATCAGCGGTTACTTTATCCGAAAGATATATCACAGATAGACATCTTCCAGATAAAGCCATAGATCTGTTAGATGAAGCCGGGTCTCGTAAAAAAATTAGCAAAGATAAAAACAAACATGTAACAGATAAGGATATAGAATCTGTGGTATCTGATATCGCCCATATACCTTCTATCGTAATTGCCACAGATGAAGCATCAAAATTAAAAGCATTAGAACGAAACTTAAAATCTACCATATATGGCCAAGACAAAGCTATAGAAACTTTATGCACAAGCGTAAAACTTTCCAAAGCGGGTCTACGCCGAGCTGGCAGACCTATAGGATGCTATCTTTTTACCGGCCCTACCGGTGTTGGGAAAACAGAACTTGCAAAGCAACTAGCACATTTTTGTAGCATGGAACTTATCCGATATGATATGTCGGAATATTCTGAAGCTCATTCTGTAGCAAGACTTGTTGGAACACCCCCAGGATATGTAGGATTTGAACAAGGCGGCCTACTCACCGAAGACGTAGCGAAACACCCATATTCCGTAGTCCTGTTAGACGAAATAGAGAAAGCTAATCCAGATGTATATAATCTGCTATTGCAAATCATGGATCATGGAAAACTTACCGATTCTACTGGCAAATCCGTTAATTTTGCTCATACGATTGTGATTATGACAAGTAATTCTGGAGCAAGCGAGGGGCATAAAAGATCCATAGGTTTTGGCAAATCTGATGATGATAAACTTTCAGTCACCAAAAGTATCGTAGATCAAACTTTTACCCCTGAATTCAGAAGTAGATTAGATGAGATTGTTTTCTTTAACCCTATTACAAACAATGAAATTAGCAAAATTGTTGATAAAAACATCGATGAATTAGCGCGCCAACTCGCTGATAAAAAAGTTATCGTGAACGCTGATAGTAACGTGCGTAAATATCTCGTAGAACAATGTTCTGACTCCAATAAAGGCGCGCGCGTGTTAGATAGAATAATGGATATTTGGATAAAACAAAAAATAGCTGATGCCATTTTATTTGGTGAGCTCAAAAATGGTGGAGAAATATCACTTGGCTACTCGAATGGAGAAGTGAAATTTAAGTTTAAAAGCACAAAGCAGGTTGTAGCAGACGAGCCTATGGAAAAGGCGATATAGGGAACTGGCTTAAACTCTACTAAGCATCTCCCTTGGGCATCTTATACCATGGTTAATTTCAGGAAATGTAACATTTCCCCCTCTACCTTCCGCCACCCCGGCAAAGACGTGGGGCAACAAAATAACCGCGAGACTGAATCCACACCTTCGCGTGGATGAACTGAGGAGGCAATGTTACCCGAAAATAGCGTTATACCATTTACTACACTGAATCTAAGTCCAAACTTGCACCCCACACATCTTGTTCTATGATTTTTTCGAACTCTGTAAGTATATAATAATTTTTTCCTGGACCTGTTACGTCATACAAAAGAGTAAATTTATTATCATCCACAAACCTGTATGTAGCACTATAGACATCAGAATTGCATACATATTTACCATTGGCTTTATCACCACTAAACTTCAAGTGATACATAAAATTATCAGATACGAAATTATCAAAAGAGTTATATTTGCTGATCGTATCTCGTTCAATATTATAAATAAATTTATATTCTTGATGACCAGTTTGTGGTGCATTACCATGAAAAGTTACTTCTAGTATTTCTTGATATACCATAACATTACTACTACCTAAAAGCAAAAAAGCCGCCTCTCCTTCTGCCTTCCCAATATCACCCAAAGTACGTTTTATAGACCACTTACCTTCTAAATTACGAAATCTATCATGTATAGTTTTTGGCATTTTATTTCTCTCAAATTATTGCACTTTACAACTCATACGATGTCCAAAATTAAATTGCGCCGACATAATGTAAAATCTACCGACGCATTAATTATTTCCGATAGTTGGCACATAGCGCTTGATCGAATGTTAAGGTAATAGTAGTACCCACTCCCACTGCACTTGAGATCTCAAATTTCCCATTCATAAGTTCAATCAATTTTTTAGTAAGTGGTAACCCAAGGCCTGTACCCTCATATTTTCTGCTCAGCGAATTATCTACCTGCCCAAATGATGCTAGAGCTTTTGGTATGTCATTCTCAGCAATCCCAATGCCAGTATCAATAATGCGTATATATATTTGCTTTTTCTCGATATTTTTCACAATATTGATTGTAACACTTCCACCATCATGAGTAAATTTTACAGCATTAGATAATAAATTAAGTAAAGCCTGCCTCAGTCTTTTAGGATCAGCTTTGATAATTATAAGAGCTTCAGGAATTTCTGTAATCAACTTGATATTTGCTTCTTTCGCCCTAGGCTCCACGAAACGTATGCTAGATTTAGCAATTTTATTTATATCTACTTCTATCATTTCTACTTTTAGCTTGTCGGCCGACGCTTTAGAATAATCCAATATATCATTGATCACAGATAATAAATGCTTACCAGATTGCAAAATATCCCCAACATAATCATTATGCTTTTTAGGATCGATATTAGCGCTATGTTCTGAAAGAATAATTTCTGAAAATCCGATGATAGTATTCAGCGGCGTCCTCAGCTCATGACTTACATTTGCAAGGAATTCAGTCTTTGATCTATTTTCATCTTCCGCTTGAATTTTTGCCGCTTCTAAGAGCTTGTTAAGTTGAATATGTTTATCTATAACCTTTTGTGCATAATTTGTATTACGTATTATGATCGCAAAAAAAAGACAAAATAACACTATGAGAGCAGCAAATATTTTCCTTTCCAATGAATTCAGATGACTACGCAATAATGTCGCATCTGTATATATTACAATCACCGCCTCCACTTCTCCTAAATCATCAATGATTGGTATATAATTGACTATTACGCTTGAAGTTTTTGTGGCATTTTTAGACCCCATTTTTATATGATCAGTGGGTGATGTGATAGTGACTTTTGGAAATACACCACTCACTGGGTCAGCATTATAAGCTTTACTCAAACCATCATATATAACAAGATCTTCTAGGATTTGATAATCTAGCTTTGTACTATAATATTCATAAAAACTTGTCGTATCCTTACTCACTACATTAATAACTAAATCATTCGAGACAAAAAATTCATTACTATTTTTATCAAATATTTGGACTTTCAGAAATGCAGGATTTGTAAAAAAATCTAAAGTTCGTTTAACGAAAGATATCAACTCCGATGGTATTCGCGCCTTTTCACTTGGAGATATACGCAACTTTTTTATCACTTTAGATGATGAACTCCATATTTGCTCTTGATAAATCTGAATCAAGTGCTTGTTATTTGAGGAAATTTCTCGTAGAATTATATCACTTAAGATGAACTGCCGATATACTATTATATTAGCAATAAGGCTTAAAAAAATAACTAAAAATGAGAATCGAATAATATGCTTATTTTGCATATGACATATAACCAATTAGTTGAAATATCGAATTGAAATAGCAGCATGAGTGTAATACGCAGTTCAAAATCCAGTAGCACTGGTATCAATCTTTTACATCATAATGTTAATGTATCAGATTCACATAACAAAGTACAAACATCTTACTTACTCGAAGCTACGATATTAGAAAAACGGCCTGGTGGAGATATCATTTTTACTACACCACAAGGGCCTGTGCGCGGCAATACCACAATTCCACTTGAAGAAGGTGATAAAGCTATGATACGCCTTACCAAAGATTCAGACGGAGATGTCAAAGTACATGTTATTAGCAAGTCTGATAAGCCCACTATCCTTAACAAAATTGATAGATTTGGCCTTGATATCCTCAATAAATATATTTTACAAAATACAAATCATGATACCCAAAGCTCTTATAATACAGGTACATTTACAGCCAGAGTAAGTTATGTTACAACTAATAGAAGCGCCTTAAAATATGGCAATATAAAGCCTGGTGATGAAATAACCATCTATATGCTTTCTCCACGGACTCAAGAAAATAGCGGTAATGTCATTGTCGGAGAAGTGTTAGGTAATAGCCATAATTCTATTATTTTAAATTCTAGCATTGGTATGCTAAATATTAATGCCAAATCAAATTTGAATATAGGAGACAAGGTATTATTTCAAATCGTTGGGGTGCCAGATGATTTCGATCAATCTATCATTAAAGCATCCATCCAAAAGCTTATTCATGATATATCAGCAAATAGCCCCTATCTCAAAATGCTCCTTGAAGAAAGACTGAACATAGAGAATAGCGATCATTATACCAGGTTCTTACAACTAATATCCTCCTCTGGGACGCATAGCATTACTCTTGCGCGACTATTTCATAATGCAAAAAATGTACCTCCAAATGATGTAGAACGCTGGATTGATCAAGATATCGTAGAGGCTTTTGAATCATCAGCTAAATCTAGTATTTTTACTATGCTTGCGGAAGATATATCGACAATTAGTCAGCATTTTATCAATTTAAAACTTATTCCTGATCATAATGTATGGCAAACGATTGAAATGCCTATTCCTGACTCAAAAGAACCAGCAAAAATGCGCGTACGCAAAGTTAAGCAGAATAACATAGAATTTATAATAGACCTTAATCACGAATCATTTGGTAAAATCCTTATACAGGGCACCCTCATTCCACAGAGTGAAAATGCTCATCTGCACAATTTAAACATCACATTAAAACATACAGGACTACTTCCAGATGAGTTGCAAAAAATTTTAATATCTGGCTTTGCATCCCACAAGGCTCTATCTACAATAGATGGAAATATCTCCTTCGAAGTAATCGAAAATGCTTAGATTAGGCAAGAATGTCTATTTTAAAAAAAATGGCGCATTCGATTGGATTCGAACCAACGACCTTTGCCTTCGGAGGGCAACGCTCTAATCCAGCTGAGCTACGAATGCGTAATATAGTCAAATCAGTTGTATTCTGGTACTAGGCATAAGGAACGAAATGTATACTAAACACCTAAGCGACTAATAACAACGTACCAGATGACAAATCATTTGACTATAATTCCCGTCATCCGGGAATATCGATACTATTGTATGAGCAGGTACCCATACATTAACCTCTAGGCTCACAATATCCTAGCTTACTCGTTTGAGATTCTACGAAATCCAAAATCATATTTGCAGCCTTGTCCTCTGCGTATTCTTCCCTCAACCCTACAATACGCTCACTCATAGTGCCTTCTACCCTATCAAAAAGGATTTCTATTACATTCTGTACAGCTTGAATCTCTTTTAAATCAAACCCCTTACGCTTCATACCCACAACATTCACACCGTCAATCATTGCGCGCTCACCAACAACAGTGGCATAAGGTAACACATCCTGAACAACAGCAGTTACTCCACCAATCATCGCACCTGAGCCAATACGAACATATTGACGAACAGCTGCAAGACCTCCAAGAACCGCACCATCCTCTACTACAACATGCCCCGCAAGCGTTGCATGATTTGCAAAAATACAATTATTACCCACTCTGCAATCATGCGCAATATGAGTGCCTATCATCAAGAGGTTATTATCGCCAACGATTGTCTTCATACCGCCACCTGTAGTACCTGGCTGGATAGTAAC
>Ga0255131_1000145_pt1 | contig 23075 bp, 38 predicted proteins | sample Law_Yuk_RepC_8d_FD_188554 | JGI IMG/M metagenome (GOLD analysis project Ga0255131, IMG submission 188554) | Freshwater microbial communities from St. Lawrence River, New York, United States - Law_Yuk_RepC_8d | ecosystem: Environmental > Aquatic > Freshwater > River | place: USA: New York... | reverse complement strand
ACCTGTACCCCAACGGCAGCACATCGGCTGGGTTTGTTGAGCAACGTGACAAAGGAAAAGAGGGCCTGCGCAGGCGGGTCGAGTACTTCGTGACAAGTAACGATGGGGCTGCCCGCATCCACGACCAACCCGTGGCAACGCTTGCCGAGGGTATGAACATCATCGAGTGGCTTGTAAAAGAAAGAAAGGACGAATCAAATGCCTAAATACACCGGGCCAGCCAAGCCCATCCCCACGCACAGAGAGCACATCAGCGACAAGGCTGAGCTCATCATCTTTGCGCTGTTCGCCATCTTCATGGTGGTGTTTTTACTTTTGGAGTGAGACATGACGACAGAAACAAAACCAAAGATCGCCCTCACATGGGAGGAACGACAGGCCCTGCCTGTCATACAGAAACTACTCAAGCGCAAGCCCGAGGCGTTTGAGCTACTCATGAAGGACATGACCAAGCAAGCTGCTGTCAACGTGTTGTTGAGCGCGAAGAAAGAGATGCAAGACCTGCACCTCATGGCGCAGGCGCTTGTCGCTGCTGCAGGAATCATTGTGAAGATGGATCAACCAAAGGAGAGCAACCATGACTGACACAGAAACCGAAACAGAACAGACCGAGTTCATCTACGAAGACCTGAGCCCCAAGGCCAAGGAGAAAGCGCTTCAGTGGTTCAGCGAATCGCTGGACTACGAATGGTGGGACTGCACGTACGCCAACGCCAAGGAAGACGGCGCGGAGAAGGGCTTCGACATCGAGGACATACGCTTCTCAGGCTTCTGGTCTCAAGGCGATGGCGCATCGTGGACGGGTGAGGTAAATATCAAGCAGTTCCTTGAGCACCATTTGAAGGAAGATCACCCCGACTACAGCCGGTACTTCGTACTGCAAGCCATCATCAACGAGGGCAACGATTGGGTAGAGCGACGCGTCAACGTCAGTAGGTACGGGTTTCATTACGTGCACTCGCAGACCATGCGCCTCGATGGGATGGACTACGGCGGCGTGGACAACCTTGACGAGAACGATGAGGAACGCTTGCAAGAGGAGGGCCCACTGCAACGCGCCAACATCTACCAACTGTGGCAAGGCATCGACGGCAGCGCCCTGCTGGACGATCTGTGCGAGTGGGTCATCGAAGAAGCGCGTGAGTTCGCTGACAAAATCTACGCAGACCTTGAGTCTGAGCACGAGCACCTCACCAGTGAGGAGTCGCTGATCGAGAGCGCGTACAGCAACGGCTGGCGCTTCGACGAGGATGGCGTCCTTGTATAAGGAACGGTCATCATTCTTTCTGGGAACAACGTGTTCCCGTTTTTAACCAACCAAAGGAGTTTCAACCATGGGATACAGATCAGACGTGGCTTACGTCATTCACTTCGACACCATCGAGCACCGCGACAACTTCATCACGCTCATGCACGCCAAGAACGAAGAGCCCACCAACACAGCGCTCACCGAGGTTCAGTACAAGTATGGCAACCATCCGATCATCACCTTCTACCAAGAGGGGTGGAAGTGGTACGACTCGTATCCAGAAGTGCAAGCACACCACGCATTGATGCGCGACGCTGAGAAGCTTTTCGGTGCCGAGTGGCGCTTCGTGCGCGTGGGGGAGGATGCAGGTGACGTACAAACCGAAACAAGCCACGACGTCAACTACGACCTGTGGGAGTACGTCGATCCCGTCAACAGCATCCGCGTAGACTTTCCTGCGCAAGACGCCGAGTAATTTTCATCACCAACCAAAGGAGTTTCAACCATGTTTTCATCCACACAAAACCTTCCCACCATCAACGACTTCGAGTCAGCGCACGAGTGGTTCACCAAGACGCCCAAGCCAGTCACACGCAAGGGTCAGTGGAACGACAACCAGCGCCCACTCAAGGACACACGCTCGTGGCACTATCGCATCGAGCAGGGACGGGGCGGTGAGTATTACGACGTCGTGCTGTACACCACAGCCATGGCGCGGTTCTATGCACCAACACCAGACGGGCGGCGCGTGATGTACACGGCGCACAACAGCAACACGTCCAAGCAGTTCATGCGCAACGTCACACGGCACAGCACACTGATGCACATGGACACCACGGACAATCAAACGGTGGCCGTGCCTGTGTCGTACAAGGACAGCATCTACGAAGACGGACACGGGTTCAGCGCCAGCTTGTGGTTCGACAACAGCCCACACAAACGCCTCGTCGTAGAGCAGTCAGCACACACGCCGATGTACGTCCACAAGGTGGGCAAGAGCGACAAGGAAACACGCAACCACATCAAGGCGCTGTGTGAGCCCTACATCACGCTGGCTTGCTTGCGCATGGGGGACTGGCGCAGAGATGAGTACGTCAATCAAGACCTGATCGAACCGTTCAGAGGTGGAGTTAATACGCTGTTCTCCGAGCGCGAAGCGATTCGACGCATGACCGAGGGCAAGGAGCTGGGCCAAGAGTTCATCAACGCCTTCATGAAGCTGGCCGAGAAGGTCTACGACTACGAAGCGACCAAGCTGTACTACAAGGCCAACTACGACTCTGAGAAACCTGTTACGGAGAAGGTTCTGGCTGACGGGTTGTGGAGAGTGATCGTGCGTGAGACCTATGCGCTCAAGCGCAAGTCTGCGGCGTGGCCGCTGCCCCAGTTCATGAACATCATGGCGTTCCCACGCACCACGGCCACGCCGTTCGCATAAATTTTTACAGGAAGGAGTTGTCAAACACTAGACATTTACGATACACTATCAAACCACAAGCCGGGAACACGGTGTTCCCGCAAACCTTTTCTTTCATCACAGGAGTTTTCAATCATGAATAACATGCTTTCTTTCACACAAGTTCTCAACCTCATCGCCGCAGTGGGCGACAAGCGTACCGTCATCGTCGAGGGCGAGAATGGTATCGGCAAGACCGCGCTGTTCCATGCGCTCAAGAAGCACCCCAAGTTCGCAGACCACATCGCTGTGGACCCTGTCGATTGCACACAGCTGAGCGATGGCTCGGTGTGGATGCCTGACCTCGACCGTGAGAATGGCGTCTCTCGCGAGCTGCCTAACGAGCGCTTCGGTGTCAGCAAGGTCAACCAACTCGGGGTCAACGGTGCCAAGCCCATCATGGTGTTCCTCGACGAGATCGCCAAGGCTCCGCAGTTCATCAAGAACGTGCTTGCTCCGATCATCTACGAGCGCCGTGTGGGTAACTATCATATGCCCGAGGGCAGCGTTGTGTTCTGCGCTACCAACCTTGCAGTCGAGGGTCTGGGCGATAGCATCCAAGCGCACCTGCGTAACCGTCTCGTGTTCGTCAAGATGCGCAAGCCCACGGCTGGCGAGTGGGTGCAGTGGGCCATCGACAAGGGTGTCAACGCCTCTGTGATTGCATTCGTCAACAGCTACGCTCAGGTCATGGACTCGTTCCTCGACTACGAGAAGGGTGGCAAGCATGAGGGCAAGCAGCAAGACAAGGACAACGGCTACATCTTCAACCCTCGCAGCATGTCTCTGGCCTACGCTACGCCGCGCTCCTTGGTTGCAGCGGGTGACGTGCTTGACTCAGGTGATGGTGTGCTCGACGACGAGACGCTGGAGGCTGCGCTCGTGGGTACTGTGGGTGCGACGACTGCCGAGTCGCTGTCTTCATTCGTGCGCTTCGGCCGTGACATCTGCTCACTCGAACGTGTGCTCAAAGACCCAGCGACTGCACCTCTGTCCGACAACCCCACCGCTCAGCTTGTGCAGGTGTTTCAGTTCGTCTCGCGTGTCGATACGCGTGAGGATGCCGAGAAGGTTGTCGAGTACGTGTGGCGCATGCGTGCAGAGATGCAGTCTATCTTCTGCAACAGCGTGGCTCAATCCCAAAGGGTTTCCATTTACGTCACCCTCGCCAACTTCGGCAAGATGCTGGCTGCCCACAAGATTTTCTTCAGCACCAAGTGATGACCGCAATGCAATACCGCAAGCGTGAACCACGCACTGACTTGTTCTGCCGCAACGCAGACAACCAGATCGTCGTGGTCTCCAAGGTGTGGAAGGGGCACAGCAAAGAACGCAGCGCTGTGTCCCTCTACGTTGTGCGCGGCAACAAGGGCAAGAAGCTGGAGCTCATTCACCGTGAGCTTTTTGCCAAGCCTGACTTCACCCATGAGATGTTGCTGAACGCACGAGACAGCGTGCCCCTCTTGTGGGCTATGCACTTCGGCATCGACAACTTCGTCGTGGTTCACCAAGAGCCTGACATGTCTGACATGTACCACCCATCACAACTTGAACAGGAGTATCAACCATGAGTTTCGACAAACTTACACCCAACCAAAAGATTCAGGCAGCGAACATCGACTGCATGCGTCATCACAAGTTCGCGCTGCTGTCCGGCATCATCTGCATGGGCAAGTCCGAGGTCAAGGACGGCATGCCTACCGCATGCACTGACGGCAAGAACAAGTACTACGGCGCTGAGTTCATCAGCAACCTCAACCGCAAGCAACTGCGCTACGTTGTGCTGCACGAGAACTTCCACGTGGCGCTCAAGCACTGCGTGCTGCCTACCTACATCGGCTACGTCAAGCGCTTCGGTGCGCAGATCAACAACGTGGCGATGGACTTCGTGGTCAACGGCCTGATCGAGGAGCTCGACCCTGACTTCAAGTTCGTTGAGCGGCCAGTGCAGAACATGTGCATCGACAAGAAGTACCAAGGCATGTCGTACCCACAAGTGCTGCAAGACCTGCTCAAGGATGCCAAGGAGATGCCCATGCCTATGGACGATCACCAGATGGACGGCGAGGGTGAGGGCACGGGCGAGCCCATGTCTGCTGAGGACAAGGAGAAGCTGGGCAAGATGATCGACGACGCCAACCGCCAAGGTGAGTTGCTTGTGCGCAAGATGCGCGGTGATGAAGCGGGTGGCCGTGACATCCTCGGCACAGCGCAGGAGCGTGTGACCAACTGGCGCGATGCGTTGCAGGACTTCATCAACAGCGTGTGCGTAGGCGACGAGAACTCCCGCTTCTGCCCTCCCAACAAGCGCTTGCTCGCATCAGGCTTCATCATGCCATCGCACTTCGACGAGACCATCGGTGAGATCATCATCGCGTGTGACACCTCGGGCTCCATGCACTGGGCGTACCCCATCGTGTTCGGTGAGGTGGCGCGTATCGTGCAGAACACCCGGCCTGACAGCGTGCGCATGCTGTGGTGGGACACGTCAGTGTGTGGTGACCAGACGTTCAAGCCCGAGCAATATCCCGACATCGCCAAGGCGCTGGCTCCCAAGGGTGGTGGCGGCACTACTGTGTCGTGTGTTGCTGACTACATCGACGAGCACAAGATCAAGGCCAAGGCTGTCATCATGCTGACTGACGGGTACATCGAGTCCGACTACCGCATGACCGACATGCCCACGCTGTGGGGTGTGGTGGAGAACGATGACTTCGTGCCACGCGCAGGCAAGGTGATGAGGATCAAGCCATGAGCAAGGGCATTGAGTTTCTTGAGTACTTCGCAAAGGCTGCGCCGCCTTTCTCCACACACGGCATCGCGGTCTTTGGAAAAACACCGCACGGCTTCCCCAAGGCTGTTGCAATCATGCACGACTACCACGCAGTCAGCGCCGAGGAACAACGACAGATGGCGCTCAACACCGTCACGCTGTGCGAGATGCTTTACACAACACAGGAGAGCAACCATGTTTGCTAAGTTGATCTTGGAGTACCACCGCAAGCGCATGTCAGAGCTTGGCAAGGAGTTGGCAGAAGCAGCGGAGCACGATGCGTGGACGCTGACAGACCACCGATGGACCCATAAGGAGAGCCGGATTTCTTTCTGGATTTCCAATGGGTTCCGTTGCTTCAATCTTAACGAGTGCGAAAGATTCAGCGAAGCACAACTCAAGGATGCGCTCAACATTCACGACAAGAAAGTATTGTGGGAGTTTTTCAAACAGCACAAGCAATACGCGGAGCGCCAACCTGCTGCTATTGCACTCAACCTCTTGCGCCTCAAGCGCCAGAACCCCGCAGAGAAGTAAAGTTTTCATCAACCAAAGGAGAATCAACCATGACAAACACAACACGCTACAACATCGACACCTGCGCCATGCTCACTGAGTTCAACGCATCGGTGTGGACCGCCCGCAAGCTCGACAAGAGCGCGACCGAAGAGATCGTCACATCCAAGAACGCAGCGGCCAAGGATGCAGCACGCGTCAACAAGTCCCTGCTTGCTGGGCGCTCGGAGCTCGAAGACATCCAGTCCATGATCGGCCGAGCCCGCTCGTTCGTGTACGACAACACACTGCCGTGGTCTGACTCGGGCCTGCGCTTGCTGCCCACCATCAACTTCGAGCGCTTCGCTGCCAAGATGAATGCCTTCGAGGAGGAGTTCGCCATGATGGTGCAAGCGTTCGTTGACATCTACCCCACGCTCATCACAGCGCAGGCCATGGCGTTGGGGGATATGTTCAAGCGCGACGAGTACCCCACGCAGAACGCCATCATGACCAAGTTCGCATTCCGTGTGAACTACCTACCTGTGCCCACTGCTGGTGACTTCCGTGTGGACGTGGGCAACGCTGCGATGGACGACATCAAGACCAAGCTCGAACGCATTGCACAAGAGCGCGTGGATGCTGCCATGCAAGATGTGCGCTCACGCCTCGGGGACCATCTCAAGCGCATGTCTGACCGACTGACTACCGACTACGTCGAGGGCGAGGCCAAGGCTCGCAGGTTCCACGACAGCCTTGTCGATGGTGCGCTGGAGTTGTGTGACATCACCAAGTCCTTGAACGTGGTCAATGACCTTGACCTCGAAGCTGCACGCAAGGCGTTGGAAGTGGCGCTGTGTGGCGTGGACCCCAAAGACCTGCGCAAGGACGAGGGCCTGCGTGAAGACACCAAGAAAGCCGTCGATGACATCCTCAGCAAGTTCTCCTTTTAAGCTGTGTGACGTGCAGGTGCGTGAGAACGAGCGCGTGGTCTGGGGTAATGGCCCTACGTACCATGCGCGGTTCGTGCTCACGCACGTGGACAAGCAAGCGTCTGTGAGGTCTTGGCATGACGTGTTGCTGGTTGCTGGCACGGTGGAGATCACCAACAAGCCGTGGCTGGACGACCCTGACAGGATCGGAAGCTCTTCGCGTATCGGGCACGTCGGTGCGCGTGTGGAGTTCAACATCGCTACTGTGTTCGACGAGCACTCACACACCTACGAAGACGCGTTGTGGTTCGCCTGTAAGGAACTCAACCCCATGCTTGAGAGCTTCACCACGTTGTTCGGCATCAAGCACAACATCGACATCGTTGTCGATCACGGGCTACGCCCCGTCAAGCAGCTGCTCCATAACCTCGTGCAGCCTCGCCCCGGTCACATTAAATTCAAAACGAAAGGTAGGTACAACCTATGAAAACCAACATGCTCATCCGCGCCCGTAAACACTTCTGCAATGAGTGGGCACCTGTGCACACACAACGCCACAACATCCGCGCATGGGTCCGGTCCCTGCGCTTGCTCGGGGACAAGTGGCTCCTCGCTCACCCCATCAACTCAACCAAGTAAGGAACTGTCATCATGCCTGACATCAAGACCGCACTTCAAAACGCATTGAGCAAAGCCGCATCTGCACCCACTCCCCAAATCCCCACTGCGTGGGACGACGAGGGCGCAGACGCAGCCATCGAGACCATCACAACCAAAGCCAAGGAGGCAACCATGCCCAAGCAATACTTCCAGACCACCAACAACGTCACACGCGCCACGTTCGATTACGTGAAGAACAACCCCGGCAACACACGCACGCAGATCGTTGCGGCACTGGCAGCGCAAGGGTTCAAGAAGGGCTCTACGGGCTCACTGCTCGGCCAGATGTCCAAGCAAGGTCTCCTGCGTGAGGCCAACGGCACAATGTTTGCAGCGAAGGACGAGTACATACCGCTCAAGACATCACGCAACAAGGATCAGGTGAAGCCTGCAAAGGCGGTAAAAGAGAAGGCGCAAGCAAAGCCGAGGCCCACGTTCATACCACCTACAGAAGCACCTGTGCAGATCAACGCTGCGTGGGATGCCGAGACGCTGCTCAACAACCTGAGTATCAAGCAAGCGCGTGCCCTGTACGATGAGCTGCGCAAAATCTTCGGGGGTTGATATGCGCGAGCTTGATGCAGACACATGGTTGATGCTGGGCATCACATGGGTTCACGGGCTGCTGTGTGGCTACGCCATATGGCGACAGGACAAACGCTCAAAACTGGAGGATGAATGACTGAAAGCACTCAACCAAAACTCGCAATAATTCCGTCATCCGATCAGAGGGCGACGGGTGCTGAGCTTATGAACGATTTGCGGGACATTATCAACTCACCGAAGTACGACCACATGACCGTGGCCACACTGATTGGCGTTTTGGAAATGACCAAGCTGCACTACTGGAGTGTCAACAATGAATGAAGGAGAAAAGGCTGGGTGCTGGGCTATGGTGTATCTGTACATCGCGCTGTTCGGTGTTTGGTTCACCATTGCGTGCATCGCGTGGCATCACATCAAGGAGTGGTTTTTATGAAAATCGCATGGACTTTTATTGGCGTCATGTTGGCGCTGTTGACACTAAGGAGCTGTTTATGAGCGACGTGATTGACTTACAAAAAGCCCGAGAAGAACGCGAGCCGCACATCAGTGGTTACTTGTTTTGTATGGGTTGCAACCACGAGTGGACGGCGGTGTGGAAGCCCGGCACCACAGAGTTTGAATGCCCCGAGTGCAAAAGCATGCGCGGGCGCAACAAGTACAACGTATCGCCTTCTCCCGGGTCGCATGTCTGGAGCTGCATAGCGTGCGACAACCAACTGTTCAGCTTAATGCAGGACCGTGTGCACTGCCCCGGATGCGGCAAGCAGTGGGGTTACGAGGAGCTGACGTCATGAGATACGCCGGAGACCTTGCCGAAGGGCTGGTGGAGGAACTGCTAGAAGTGATCCACAAATACGATGAGTCGATGATCCTTGCCACCGCGCTGGGTTGTTTGGACATCGTGAAAACGCAACTGATTCAAGACCACATGGAGGACGACGATGACTAACAGCAGGCAACGCGCACTGGAGAAAAACATATGAGTGCAAAACGAGAGTACTTGTGGGCTGTCTTCGATAAGACCCCACAAAGCCCGAAACTGGTTGAAGCTGCGTTAATCTTTTACCACGCAGAGGTTCCTGTTGAGCAAGCGCGTGAGTACATTCACACGTTAAGTGAAAAAATAAAGAGGACACCTGAGTGAGTTCAACCAACACAGGCTCGCACGTCATCAAGGTGTTGGAAGCGCTTGAGACCTTTGGCCAGATTACCGCGCAGGAGTTTGCAGACTATGCAGACATCGGCAGGTATGACGCGCACGCTGTGCTCAACCGCATGGCCAAGCGCACCAAGGCCGGGGTCAAGCGCATCTACGTTGCTGACTGGACCCACGAGCACGACGACGCACGGCGCTACCCACGCGCTGTGTTCAAGCTGGGTGACAAGCCTGACAAGCCCAAGCCCAAGCCCAACATCAAAGAGAACCGCAGACGCAGTGAGGCCCACCGCAACAAAACCCTGCGCATGAACAGCGTGTTCAACATGGCGCTGACACGCGACAAGATCAGAGAACTGAGGAGAAAACATGGCCAAGCTGCCGTACACATTCACAATTTGCCCTGACCAAGAGGCCCCAAAAAACTTCACGGCGAGCTGCGCCCAGATGGGGCGTTTGCTGAAGGACAGTCCGGACGGAGACCTGACCATCAACCAAAAAAGGTTTGCCATGTGGGACTCGTGGACAGGTGGCGGTCTTGACGCACCGCTTGAAGAAAAACTGCACGCTCTTGCGAAGAGAGGTAAAAATGAAAGTTCTTGACCTCGTAAGATACGACACCACCAAAAATTGTTTTGTCCTGAAAGGAAACCCTGTGCCCAAACAAACCTGCAACTGCCACCCGAACTCGCCCTTCCACTGGGCACACAACCCTCGCCCTAGTGTGTTTGCACAAGACGTGACCTTCCGCGCCAAGGGGGCATCCGACAAAAGTATTGGACAAGTTGTTACGGACAACTTGGATGCGCGTCGGGCCAAGGGGGAGATGGTCGGGTACATGCACGGCATCGGTGAACACACGCTGAAAAAGGAAGTTCACTTGCTCGCATACAAGCAGTTTGGCATATACTCAAAAGCCAAGCCATCGGTCCGTAACCCCAACAAGCACGAGTCATGAAATGCCCACAATGCGGCGCATGGACGCGTACACTGGAGACACGAACCGATGAGCACAACAACCAAATCTGGCGCAGAAAAGAGTGCGGCAACCTCCACACCTTCGCTACGCTCGAAGGCCATGCGGGATCAATGCCACGCCCTAACAACAAACGCATGGTGGCCGTTCGACAGAGCAGACCCAAGGGTGTTGAAGATGATGCACCTGTCTACCGTCGATCGCAAGAAGACAATGATTGATGCGCCAGAAGCGCCGTTTTAACCAAGGAGAAGCAACATGAGTGAAGCAAAAGCAGACGAACTGCAAGTAGGCGGACAACACTACAAAGACATGGGCATGCAGCCGTGGCATGTCATGGAAGCTGTACTCACGCCCGAAGAATTCCGAGGGTTCCTCAAGGGGAACATCATCAAGTACGCCATGCGTCAGGGCAAGAAAGATTCCGACGACGCAGGCAAGGCGCAGCACTACAAGAAAAAGCTGGCCGAGATGCAAACCAAACACGAGAGCTGAGTTCATGGTTGCGCAACGCGTGCAAGCCCGGTAGATGCGAACACGTTTTGTCGGATGAGGGGGCGCTCAGCTCACGTTACCCACCTCATCAACTCCTCACAGCGGCGGGGGCGCTGAATCTACCCATCCCCCAACTTTTATTCAATCAACCGGAGAAGCAACCATGGCAAAAGCAAAATGGAAAGAACCACCACTGCAGCGTGCGTTCGGCCAACGCACAGAAGAGCAGCACATCAAGACACTCAAGCACAACATCTGGGACCTTGAGCAGAAAGCCAAAGTGACTGCGGCCAGAATCCAAGCGCTCAGCATGGCGCAGGACCACATGCGCAAAAGAATGCAACAGTACGAAAGCGCCGTCGTGCGATACAAATGGCTCAAAGCGCAGGGCGTGGTGCTGGAGTACGACGGCGAGTTCAAACACCTCAAGGACGATGACATGGACAAATTCTTTGAGGACACACCGCAGCCCGGAATGCTTGGCAGCATCTATGCGCAAGCGCTTGCAAACTCTATGCAGCAAACCAAAAAGGCGGTAGCGCAGGCGCTGATCTACGGCAGCAACGCCACGCACATGTTTTTCGACGAAGCACAGGACCCCACAAAATGGCCATGACTCCAGAAGCTGCTGTCAAGAAGCAGATCAGAAAAATTCTTGAAGCCGAAGGCGTCTACTACGCTATGCCCATGGGCACCGGCTATGGCAACTCGGGCGTGCCTGACTTTCTATGCTGTGTTGCTGGGAAGTTTGTAGCCATCGAGGCCAAGGCAGGCAAGGGCAGGACCACCGCCCTGCAAGACGCCAACATCGAGCGCATCGGGAAGGCAAAAGGCACGGCGCTCATCATCAACGAACAGAACATCGACACCCTCCGCGCACTGCTGCAGTCGGTGCGTTTCATGCAAGGAGAGATATGAACAAAGACATCGCACAGAAAGCGGTTGCTGCCATCGAGAAGATGGCCAGCGGTTTGGACGAACAACAGAAGGACCACTTCGCCAGCATGCTGACAATCTTGTCGCAGTGCTACGGCAAAGACGCTAAGTGGCGCGGCACCCTGCTCCTGTCCGACGGTGAGAAATTCATCTCGGTCGGCATCAACTCCAACCAGTACGAAATGGCGGGGCTCGTTGGTGAAGCGTACGTCATCCTGAACGCAGACATCAAAGCGGAGGCACCCGAGAGCGGGTTGTACAACTGATGCTACAATTGACTCAAAACATACTGGAGTCTACATGAGCAGAAAAAGCACCCCCGAAGATTTTTGGGCTCGCGTTACAGGCAACCGGTCGGAACGTAACGGCTGTTGGAACTGGACTGGTGCCACCAACGGCACCGGGTACGGTGCGCTGACATATCAAGGCCGTGCGGCCACGGCACACCGCGTTGCAGCATACTTGACCGGATTGATCGACGACATCGCCGCGCCGATAGACCGAAAAAGTGCGGGTTTTATTTTGCACCAGTGCGACAACCGACTGTGCTGCAACCCAAAACACATGCGTGTGGGCACATACGCAGAGAACCAGCTCGAAGCGTACGGAAGAAAACGGCGTGTGGCCAAAAAAGGCAGCGCACACACCAACGCTAAACACACGCCTGAAAGCGTTGAGCTAGTCAAAGACATGTACGCGCACGGTGTTTCACAAGAGGCTATCGCCCGCCTACTACAAGTCTCGCAGACCTGCGTTTCGTTAATTCTTAGAGGAGTGACGTATGCCTAAACCGTACGACAGGATCATAACCATTGACATGGAGACACGCTGGGACAGCACGGAGTACACACTATCAAAACTAACAACAGAGGAATACATACGTGATAAACGATTCAAAGCATTCGGCGCATGCGTGCACGAATTCGGCACAACAGGCAAAGCGCCATGGATCAGGGGCGACGACCTGCAAGAGTACTTCGACAGCGTTGACTGGAGCCGCACAGCCGTGCTCGCCCACAACGCGCAGTTCGACGTCTCCATCATGGAGTGGGTGTACGGTGCGCACCCGTGTTTTATCTTTGACAGCCTCTCTATGGCTCGGGCACTGCGCGGAGTTGAAGTCGGCAACTCGTTGATGAAGCTGGCCAAGGACTTCGGCTTGCCGGACAAAGGCCAAGCGGTGCACAACACCAACGGCATGACGGAGCTGGACCCGAAGACTGAGCGCGAGCTTGCCGAGTACTGTGCGCACGATGTGTTTTTGTGTGAGCAGATTTTCAGCAAGCTGATGGTGCAGCTCGATCCGGTGACAGGCAACTGCGGCGGCAAGTACCCCACCAAAGAGCTGCGCCTGATCGACATGACCCTCAAGATGTACACACGTCCGGTGCTGGAGCTCGATCAGAGCATGCTCACTGACGCGCTATACGATGAAAAGGAAAAACGTGAAGCCCTCCTCCAAAAGATCGGCGTTGATGAAGCGTCGCTCGCATCCAACAAACAGTTTGCCGAGGTTCTGCGTTCGCTCGGGATGCCGCCGCCTTACAAGAAAAGCAAAACCACTGGCAAACAGACGCTTGCTCTTGCGAAGAATGACGCACTTTTTCAGGCGATGCTCAACGGGGACAACGAGGATGTTGCCGCTCTCTGTGAGGCTCGTCTTAAAGTCAAGTCCACCACGGAGCGTACGCGGGCGCAGCGGTTTCTGGACATCTCCAAGCGTGGCCGACTACCTGTACCGCTCTCATACTACGGCGCAAAGTCTGGGCGCTGGACGGCAGCCAAAGGCAGCGCCATCAACATGCAGAACCTCAAGCGTGGGTCCTTCTTGCGTAAAGCAATTATGGCTCCCGAGAACCACCAGCTTGTCGTTGGCGACCTCTCCCAGATTGAGCCGCGAGTACTCGCGTGGCTGGCGGACTACGAAGACATGCTCCTCATCTTCCGGCAGGGCGGTGACCCTTACGCTGCGTTCGGCGCTCAGATGTTCAACATTCCCGGACTTACTAAAGAAAGCCATCCCGACCTACGGCAATCTGCGAAGAGCGCGTTGCTTGGCTGCGGTTACGGACTTGGGTGGGCCTCGTTTGCAGCCCAGCTTTTGGTTGGTTTCCTCGGTGCGCCGCCTCAGCGTTACGATAAGAGCTTCGCGAAGAAACTGGGCGTCACTGCAACGTACATCCAGAAGTTCCTTGAGTGGGATGACAACGTCAAGAAGCTGAACGAGATTCCGCACACTTGCACCGACGAAGAGCTGTTGGTACACTGTGTTGCAGCCAAGATGATTATCGACAAGTACCGCGCTACGGCGTGGCCTGTTGTGGCCTTCTGGGACATGTGCGGCTCGATGATCGAGCGTGCGCTGTTTGGTGGCAACGAGTTCACATACAAGTGCGTGACCTTCCGCAAAGAAGAGATCGTGCTGCCCAACGGCATGAGCTTGCTGTACCCGAATCTGCGCCAAGAGCGCGAGAAGACCAAGGACGAGGACGGCGTCGAGAAAGAAGGCGGCTTGCAATGGGTGTACGGCGACGACGCAACGAAGCTGTATGCTGGTAAGATCACGAACAACATCGTGCAGGGCGTAGCCCGCATTGTGATGACCGACGGCATGCTGCGCGTCGACAAGAAGTACCCTGTGAAGGGCACGGTCCATGACGAACTGATCGCCGTGGTGCCGGACAAAGAAGTTGAATTCGCTAAGACTTGGGTCTTGGCGCAAATGACTATGGAGCCGAAGTATTTGCCGGGGATTCCTCTGGCCGCTGACGGTGGCGCACACCGTCGATACGGGTTGGCTAAAAACTGACCAAGGAGAGCAACCATGATGATCCCAATGACCATCAAGATCGGAAAGACAAAGTACCCTGTGCTGCAGCCGGAGATGATGACGCCCCCTGACCACTTCGGACACGTTGTGTGTGGGAAGCACATCAAGGTAGCGTATAGCTGGGTCGAGAACAACCGCACCAAGCACCGCTCTGAGCGCCAGCGCAGTGAGACGTTCTGGCACGAAGTGACCCACGCCATCCTGCACGACATGGGCCACAAGCTCGAAGCCAACGAGCAGTTTGTTACAGCGTTCTCTCAGCGGCTCAACGATGCCATCCGATCCGCAAAGTTCTGAGATAGCGCTCGATGACGAAGCCATCAAGATGTTGTTCCACTACGCAGGCTGGGAATGCCAGTGGGAAGAACTGGACCGAGAGTGGCACATCAAGCCACCCAACGAAAACTACATGGGCTACGCGACGTTCATGACGCTCAACGACGCCCTTGAATACATGCTCATGTACAACCGAGTCAGGTCACTAACCCTATGAAAAAACCCGCATGGTCCCACTCCTCCCTCAAAGATTTTGAGGGCTGCGCTCGGCGCTATCACGAGGTCAAGGTCTTGAAGAAGTACCCCTTCCAAGAGACTGAGGCCACGCGCTACGGCAACCAAGTGCACGAGTCGCTCGAACTGTACGTTCGTGACGGCAAACCGATCCCACCTGAGCACGCTCAGTTCAAAGACGTGGCGGACTCGCTCATCAAGAAACCCGGGCGCAAGCTCGCTGAGTTCGAGATGGCGCTGACCGTTGACCTGAAGCCAACCGAATGGAAAGCCTCTGACGTGTGGGTGCGCGGCATTGCCGACATCCTGATCGTTGACGACGAGAACATGACGGCGTGGGTGGGCGACTACAAGACGGGCAACAACAAGTACCCGGACCGCGACCAACTCGTGCTCATGTCCTGCATGGTGTTCGAGCACTTCCCCCACATCCGCAAAGTCAACTCGGCCTTGCTCTTCATCGTGAAAAACAGTATGGTCAAGATGCAGATGACGCGTGACCAGAAGGACGCTGCATGGTGGCGCTACCGTGAGCGCACAGCGCGGCTCGAAGCCAGCTTTGCCAACAACGTGTGGAACCCCAACCAAACCCCGCTCTGCGGCTGGTGCCAAGTCACTGGCTGTGAGTTCAACCCCAAGCATTAAGGAGCCTGAAATGCCCTACAAGAACCCCGAAGACCGCGCCTCGTACCCAGCGTACGACAGCAAACCTGCAACCAAGAAGGCCCGTGCCCAGCGCAACAAAGCGCGGCGCATGCTGGAGGCCGAAGGCGTCGTGAGCAAAGGCGACGGCAAAGACGTGGACCATAAGAAGCCGCTGTCCAAAGGTGGCACCACGACGCGCAAGAACCTCACGGTAAAACCCGCCAGCGCCAACAGGTCGTACGCTCGCAAGAGCGACCACTCGATCAAGTGATGCCCAGCATATACACCGCACCTACAGGCAGAGAAGTGTTCCGCATTAACAGCTCGGGCAATCTGGGTGTTGGCACCGCGTCCCCACAAAGCGGCTTGACCATCAACAGCAACGGTGCTGCCTCATTCAACGCCACCGTCACGGCACCGGGCGGTGTCATCACGGATGTGGACAGCGTAACGATGGCGGACCTCGATAGCGTGGCGTTCAACACGCCTATTGAAACGCTGGTCGATCTCTGGGTGACACGCTATGGAGAAGAATGGGTGGACGTAGACAAGCTCTTGGAAGATTCATTCTTCGGCGCAGCATACAAGCGGCTCAAGTCTTTGGGCCAACTCGAAACACACTACCTCACCGACCGTTCGCGGTTCGTGTGTAGGAAACCAACTTAGGAGAGCAACATGGGTTTATTTGATGACGTGTTTAAGAACAACAGGCAAACTGCTAATGAGTACCGGGAGCACTTGGAAAACCTCAAAGCGCAGCATTACATGGAGGTAGAACAGCGGCGCATAACTGCGGCACAGCAGCAGGCGCAGTACAACATGGCGCTCGGAATGGGTGCACAACAACCCCCAAAAGCTATTCCTCGTTTCGACCCCAACAAGAGCGAAGCGTTTCAGATACCGCTGTCGCAAGCGGTCACGATGTGGCAAGTGAAGCACGGCGACAAGTGGTATGACGCACATCACGCAAGACCGCCAGCAGGCGACGACTTCTACACCGATGTGTTCGACCGCATCAAACAAGCCGGGCTCTTTGAAAGCATAGACGGCTGGTATCGCTTGAAAGAAAACGTGGAGAACCTCCTTGCAAATAATTAAAAGAACCAATGAACACGGCGTGTCGTTTTTTGAAACAAAACACCTTGGGATTCCGGGGTACTGTGCGCTCGGAGACTACCCACAGTACGGTAAAGACAGCTTGCAAGTTTGTCTGGACGGGGACTTCCGGCTTGAAGACCTGAAAACGCTTGTCGCATACATGGAGGCCATTCGTGCAAATCATTGACAACAAAGCGCTGGTGGTGCGCACACGCAACCCACACAAGTACAGCGTCATTCCAAAACACAAGGTGCTCTCTGAGCACGACGGCACGTATGAAGTAGCGGTGTACTGGGGGCTGGATGAGATGCGCGTACTGCGCAATCTCGGCGTGAAGAACGCACCATCACCCATCACTCGCAAGTACAGCTGGCCCGGACGTTACACACCCATGGCCCACCAGATCGAGACGGCCAGCTTCCTCACGCTGTACCGCCGCGCATTCTGTTTCAACGACCCCGGCACAGGCAAGACGCTGAGCGCACTGTGGGCTGCAGACTACCTCATGAAGCGCGGTGACGTGCGGCGTGTGTTGATCCTGTGCCCCTTGTCGATCATGCACAGCGCGTGGATGGGCGACATCAACTCCAGCGTCATCCACCGCTCCGCTGTGGTGGCCCACCATGCGCAGGCATCGCGCCGCATCGAGATGATCCAGCAGAACTATGAGATCGTCATTGCCAACTACGACGGCCTGAACCTGATCGCCAACGAGATCAATGCAGACGGCCGATTCGACTTGGTCATTGTGGACGAAGCCAACGCATACAAGAACCCCAGCACACGACGCTGGAAAGCGCTGGCCTCAATCATCAAGCCCGAGACATACCTGTGGATGATGACGGGCACGCCCGCTTCGCAGTCTCCTGTGGACGCGTACGGCTTGGCCAAGTTGGTGAACCCCGGCGGCGTGCCCAAGTTCTTCACAGCGTGGCGCGACAAGGTGATGAACAAGCTGACCATGTTCAAGTGGGCAGCAAAGCCGGACGCCACGACCACGGTGTATGCCGCGCTGCAGCCAGCAATACGTTTCACAAAAGCGCAGTGCCTCGACTTGCCGCCAGTCATCACAGTGACGCGTGAGGTGCCCATGACACCCCAACAGAACAAGTACTACCGCATGCTCAAGGAGCAGCTCATGGTGCGTGCGGCGGGTGAGACGATCAGCGCGGTCAACGCTGGCGTTGCCGTCAACAAGTTGCTGCAGATTTCTTGCGGCGCTGCGTACACTGACGACAAGGAAGTTGTGGAGTTCGACGCTGCACCACGCCTGAACGTGTTGGAGGAAGTGCTCGAAGAGACGTCACGCAAGGTCATCATCTTCGCGCTGTTCCGCTCCAGCATCGACACCATCGTGAACCACCTGACCAAGAAGGGGTACGGCGTTGAACAAATTCACGGCGACGTGAACGCGACCAAGCGGGGGCGCATCATCAACGACTTCCAGACAACCGACACCATCCGGGTGCTCGTCATGCAGCCTGCGGCCACTGCGCACGGCATCACCTTAACGGCAGCTGACACGGTTGTGTTCTTCGGTCCGCTCATGAGCGTCGAGCAGTACATCCAGTGCATAGCACGAGCCGACCGTAAAGGTCAAGATTCCGACAAAGTTACTGTGGTACACATCGAGTCGAGCCCGATTGAGAAGAAGCTGTTCAAGGCCATGAACACCAAAGTTTCTGACAACTCGTTGCTCGTTGGCCTGTTCGACAGCGAAGTAAAAAATTCTTAGGAAAGGAGTTGCATGAGAAAAAATCCCATGTATGATGTCAAATCTTAGACAATTTCACAACCGCTTTTAGGAGAAGCAAATGATAGATGTAGACGACGAAGACACGATAACAAGCAACACCGCAGCGGAGCAAGCACGCGCTGACGCTGAAGCAATGGCAGCCATCCCCATGGACAAGCTGGCCAAGGTGTACCGCAAGATGGCCGCGAAGATTCAAGAGCTCACATCGGAGTACGATGCCGCAGTTGAAGAAATCAAGCGCCAACAAGATGCCGTGAAGACGGCGCTCAAGGATCAGATGCTCGTCATGGGTGTCAGTTCTGTGCGCACCGACAACGGTACAGTGGTGCTGTCCACCAAGACACGCTACAACACACAAGACTGGGACTCGTTCAAAGAGTTCATCAAGGAACACGACGCCATCGACTTGCTGGAGAAGCGCATTGCGCAGACCAACATGGGTACGTTCCTTGAGGAAAACCCCGGTGTTGTTCCGCCCGGTCTCAACTCGATGACCGAATACGCAATCAGTGTGCGCAAGCCCACCAAATAAATTTTCAACAGGAGAAACCAAATGAGCAATGTAGCTCTCTTTAACCCATCCCAAGCCCCAGCCTTCGCCAAAGCGCGTGGCGAGTTGTCAGCCATGGCCAAAGCCCTTGCGGGTGGTGGCGGTGGTGGCAAGCGTGTCTCCATCAAAGGCGGCGTGTTCCGTCTGGTCAACAACGGCAAAGAAGTTGCAGCCATCGACGAGCGCTATCTCGACGTGGTGCTGGTCAACGCTGCGCCCAAAGTGTCCCGCGTGTTCTACATGAAGAAGTACGACGCCAATGAGGTGTCCGCTCCTGATTGCTGGTCTGCAGACGGCGACAAGCCAAGCCCTGACAGCGAGAACAAGCAAGCCTCGACCTGCGCGGACTGCGTGCAGAACATTGCAGGCTCCGGTCAAGGCAACAGCCGTGCGTGCCGCTACCAACAGCGTCTGGCGCTGGTGTTGGCCAATGACCAAGAAGGCGACGTGTTGCAATTGGCTCTGCCAGCGACCTCGATCTTCGGCAGCGAAGCTGGTGACAACCGCCCACTGCAAGCGTACGCTCGCTACTTGGCTGCACAGAACATTGATCCGTCCGAAGTGGTGACGCGCATGAAGTTCGACACAGCGTCCGAGTCCCCCAAGTTGTTCTTCAAAGCCATGCGCTGGTTGACCGACGACGAGTACCCGAACATCAAGGAGAAGGGCCAGTCCGACGACGCCATCAAAGCGATCACCATGAGCGTGGCCAAGATGGACAACGTCACCAAACCTGCAGACCCCGCCATCGGCGGCGAGCGCCCAGCAGCAAGCAAGGCCAAGCCCGCAGCAGCGCCTGTCGAGGAGACTGAAGACGAGGCGCCCCCTCCACCACCCAAGGCCAAAGCAAAAGCGAAAGCCAAGCCCGAGCCAGTGGCGGAAGAGACTGAAGCCGAAGAGCCTGTCGTGCGCAAGGAAGAGAAGAAGCCAACCGCCGTACCTGCTGCCAAGAACAACTTGGCATCCATGGTCGACGACTGGGACGACGAGGGCTGAGTTGCGCAGGGGCTTCGGCCCCTGCTTTTAGGAGCAAACCATGAAAAAATACAACACAGCGGTATCCCGCGAGGAAGTGCAGGCACTGCTTTGCTACGACCCGACAACCGGTTTGTTTACGCACCGCGTAGACGGACACAAGCGTGTGGCTGGTGATGTGACCGGGCGCTTGGACAGCAAGGGCTATGTGCGTGTTCGGCTTCTTGGCTACGAGTTTAAGGCGCACCGCCTTGCGTGGCTGCTGACGTACGGCACATGGCCGCAAGCCGAGATCGACCACATCAACGGCTGCCCGAGCGACAACCGTATCGTGAATTTACGCGACGTTTCTGTTGCTGTTAATGGCTGGAACCGCAAAGGCGCTATGCGCAACAATAAGTCGGGTCTCTTGGGCGTGTCTACCATCGGCAAAAAGTTTCACGCGCAGATAAAGGCCAACGGCGTGCACATGTTTCTGGGTGCGTTTGATACGCCGGAAGCAGCGCACGCTGCATACCTTACTGCCAAAGCGGAGCTGCACGTCGCGGACTGATATGGCATATTCCCAACAGATCATCGACACGGTGCATGCTGCTCCCAAGACGCTGGGCAACCAGCTCGGGCGCTGGGCCGTGTACCTCGACTTTCCTGTGACCAAGATTTCTGAGCTGACCGGGGTGTCCCGTCAGACGATCTACAACTGGTTCGCAGGCGGTGAGGTCTTCGTGGCGTACCGTCCAACGGTAACGTCTCTTCTCAAAATTTTGCAGTCTTCCGGCACGGCCGAGGAGGCATGGAGTAAAGCATGCAAGGCATTCGACCACAGAACCTGACGAACAACGAGCTGCTGCGCTACGCGTACATCATTGGTCACGACAAACTCCCAGTGGAGTGGATTCAAGAAATCATCGCACGCTTCGCAGCATTGCTGGACGACGGCAAGTAACCCAACCCAAGGATTTTTATGACACCGCTGGAGTTCTTAGCGGCTGTTTTGCCGTCCCCGGGTCACGGGTTCTATTGCGCGGCAGAACTGAGCACAACAAAGAAGGAGCACAAGTATGCAGAAGACATCGAGGCGCTTGACCCCGCCATAAACAAGTGGCACGGCGCAGACAAGGATGTGTATTTCGCGCTGGCCACGTTCGAGAAGTCAGGCTCACGCCTTGCTGACAACGCCAAGTTCGTCAAGTCCCTGTTCATCGACATGGATGGCTACGAGTCCAAGAAGGCCGCAGCACTGGCGCTCAACGCATTTCTGGAAAAGACCGGGCTGGCTGCGCTGGGCACCCCGTGGATAGTGGGTTCGGGCGGTGGCATCCACTGCTACTGGCCGCTGGATAAAGAGGTCGACATTGCCTCTTGGAAACCTGTTGCAGAGAACTTCAAGCGTCTGTGCAAGCAAGAGGACATGCGCATCGACATGACGGTGACTGCTGACGCAGCCCGTGTGCTGCGCGTACCGGGCACGACCAACTTCAAGAAGAAGTACGACACGCCGCGCCCTGTGAAGTTGATGGGTACGGGGGACGTGTTCTCTCTGGAAGCCATAGGAACTGTCATCAATTCTTTGCTTGCGCCTGAAATGCAAGCGCCAAAGTTTGAAGCAATCCCCGGTCGACGGCTCAAGCGCGATCCAAACGCCACGCAGGTCAAGCTCATGCAGAACAGCATCACGCTGTTTGAAAACATCCACGCTCGTACAGAGAACGGCACAGGTTGTGCACAGCTTGCCAACTACATTGCCAACCCCAAGGAAGACGGACTCGAACCCATCTGGCGCGGTCTGCTTTCATGGACCAAGGTGTGTGATGACGGCGAAGACTGGTCCAAGTGGCTCAGCGACCTGCACCCTTACCCTGAGACGCGCATGCGCCAGAAGCTGGCCGAGATCAAAGGCCCGTACGCTTGCGTGAAGATGGACAGTGAGAATCCCGGACTGTGCCAAGGCTGCCCACACTTCGGCAAGATCACCAACCCGCTGGCGCTCGGCCGAGAGATCAAGACGGACAACACTGAGAAAGATGTTGACGTGAACTACGAAGCGCCCAGCACGCCGGACGACATTGACTTGATGTTCGATGCGCCCGATGAAGCGTCTGACATCGACATGGGGGAGGAGTCCCCGCACCAGAAGGTCAGGCGTCCCAAGGCTCCGCGTGGGTTCAGCTACGGCACGCATGGCGGCGTGTACTGCGAGCGCGAAGACAAAGACGGCGAAGGCAAGAAGTTCACCAAGCACGTTCAGGTCCTTGCGTACGACATGTTTGTGGTTGACATCCTCAAGCAGGAGACCGACTTCGTTGTGCACCTTGTGGCGCTGCACCCCATGGGTGCGAAGAACGTGACGATGCCCAGCAAGCACGTGGTGTCCAAGGATGAGACTGTGAAGTTTCTGGCGGGCCAGAACATCATTGCCAGCTACGGCAAGGGCAACGACGAGAACCTGTTCAACTACGTCCGCGCCTGTGTGGAGGAAGCGTCACTGGCCAAGAAAGCCGTGGACATTCCGCTGCAGTGTGGCTGGCAAAAAGATGGCTCGTTCGTTTACAACTACCGCGTGTTCACGCCTGACGGGCGCGAGATCACAGTCCCCATGCCGGGGCTGGAGAACATCAACAAGAACACAAGCCAGCACGGCACGCTGGATGAGTGGCGGCAGTTCTGGGACCTCATGGCCAAGCGCAAGATGTACACCATGCTGGCGATGTGTCTGGACAGCTTCGGCTGCTCACTGCTGAAGTTCTCGGAGTACGAAGGCTTCGTGTGGCACATCGGCTCAACCGAGTCAGGCACGGGTAAGTCACTCACGCTGAGCGCCAAGGCAGGCGTCTGGGGTCACCCGATCCACTACCGGACAGGCAAGGGCACATCCCCCGTGGCCATGCAACAACGCGCTGGCCTGCTCAACAGCATGCCCCTGCTGATCGACGAGATCACAAGCAAGCAGCGCGGCGACTTGGAGTGGGCCCCCACCTTCATCTTCGACCTGACAGAAGGCCAAGGCAAGGAGCGCATGGAGTCGGGCTCCAACAA
>Ga0255131_1000143_pt1 | contig 23131 bp, 14 predicted proteins | sample Law_Yuk_RepC_8d_FD_188554 | JGI IMG/M metagenome (GOLD analysis project Ga0255131, IMG submission 188554) | Freshwater microbial communities from St. Lawrence River, New York, United States - Law_Yuk_RepC_8d | ecosystem: Environmental > Aquatic > Freshwater > River | place: USA: New York... | reverse complement strand
TGTTCCGGCTAAGAAGGCAGCACCCGCTAAGGTAGCTGCTCCGGCCAAGAAGGCAGCACCTGCTAAGGTAGCTGCTCCGGCTAAGAAGGCAGCACCTGCTAAGGTGGCTGTTCCGGCCAAGAAGGCTGCACCCGCTAAGGTGGCTGTTCCGGCCAAGAAGGCAGAGCCCGCCAAGGTGGTTGTTCCGGCCAAGAAGGCAGCACCCGCTAAGGTGGTTGCTCCGGCCAAGAAGGCTGCACCTGCCAAGAAGTAATCTTGTCGCCCGATCCGGCGGTTTTGCTTGTCAAACCCGCCGGATTTTGGGTGTTTTTGCCAGTTGTTAATAACTTGGGAACAACACCCAAAAACTTGTGCTCGCGGTGCTCGATGGTTTGCCATAGAAGCCTCGCCCATCGTTTAAGAAATCACGGCGGGTCGGAGAAGAAACTGCACTGAATCATGTTCCACCAGATATCTGCAAATGTGTTGAAATCCCAATGTTTTCAATGCTTTCATATCAGTACAGCGAGTGCTGACGAGGGTTTGGTGGTCATGGGAGGTGCGCGGGACTTCGTTAAACTGTCACTAAATCAGGAAGACTCGATCAACCTGTGAGTGGTGGTAGTGAATAAATCCGTAAATTGCCCGTTTTTAGGTCCCTTTAAATTATCCCATGTCCGATCAACCCCAAGCACTGTGGTTAGCCGCCCAGCAAACCCTTCGTGGAATGCTGAAGACGGAGTTGTATAACCTCTGGTTTGCCCCGGTCACTGCCCGCTGTCTGGACGGAGATAACCTCACCCTGGAAGTTGCTGACGAGTTCTGTGAGTTCTGGTTGAAGGATAATTATTTAGATGTTCTTCGATCGGTGGTCAGCCGTGCTGCCATTCGGCCGATCCATGTGTCTTTCGCTATTCGTCCCGCCGAGTCCGCGGTCGCTGCCGCAGCCGATTCAGCTTCCGATCGGCCCATGGCTCCTGAGGCTTTGATAGAGCGAGTCGCCCCGTCCGAGTTTCGATCGACCGAACCTGCGGTGCGGGAGATTCCTCGTAAGTCAGAGCCCCTGTTTAATCCGAACAACACCTTCGAAACCTTCGTTGTGGGTTCGAACAACCACCATGCTCATGCAGCGTGTATGGGCGTGGCTCAAAAGCCGGGGCACACATACAATCCGTTGTTTCTTTTCGGCGGCGTGGGACTAGGTAAGACGCACTTGCTTCAGGCGATTGGTCATCACGTTCTGGCCAATAAGAAGAATGCCCGGATCGGATATTTGTCGTGTGAGCGCTTCACCAATGAGTTCATTGAGGCCCTGCAGAACAGCCAATTGCCGAAGTTCCGCAAGAAGCACCGGGAGTTGGATGTTCTCTTGATCGACGATATCCAGTTCCTCCAAGGCAAGGAGCGGATCCAGGAAGAGTTTTTCCACACCTTCAACGCCCTCCACGATTGCCATAAGCAAATCGTCCTGACCTGCGATCGGCCTGCCAATGAGATCCAGGGGCTGGAGCAACGGCTAATTTCTCGCTTCGAGTGGGGAATGACGGCCGACCTGAAGGCGCCGGATGTCGAGACTCGGCTAGCGATTCTCAACAAGAAGGCGGCCGCTCTCAGCGTCCGGTTGCCCGATCAGATCATCACGTTCCTGGCCAACCGTATTCGGACCAATGTCCGCCGTTTAGAGGGGGCTCTGGTCCGAGTGGCCGCCTATGCCCAGCTTTCCGGCAAAGCCCTCGACCTCGAAACGGTCGAGACGTTGCTGCGGGAAATCCTTCAGGAGGAGGGCAAGGTCGCTATCTCCGTGAGCGAGATCCAGAAGCGGGTGGCCGACTACTTTGACATCCGCCTGGCCGACATGACCAGCAAGCGGCGGCCGGAGAACATCGCCTTCCCCCGGCAAATCGCCATGTACCTGACCCGCCAGCTTACCGAGCATTCGCTCAGTGCGATTGGTGAATCTTTCGGAGGACGCGACCACGGCACCGTGCTGCATGCCTGCCGGCAGGTGCGAGACCGCATGGAGGTCGAGGCTAAGGTTCGCCAGGACGTGGGTTACCTCGAGAAACAGCTCACCCGCTGAGTTGGGTTCCTGCTCATGGGGCAGGAATTGGGCAGGAATGGGGTTCTGGTTTGAATTCAGGCTAAATCGGGAATAAACGTTTGAGCAGGATTCCGGAGCATGGCCATCCGGAGTTCTTGTCCGGAGTTCTCAGCTGGAAACCCGGATGGGAAGTCGCAATGATCGCGGCGTGTCTCCCCGCGGTTTCCATTGCATCTTGCTGCTACTGACTGGTCTTCTGGCCAACCCGGTCGTTCTGGGGGATGCCTCGGTGGGCTTCGAATTGCTGAAGGCCGACCTGACTGGACTGGTGTTCACTAATTCGGTGCCGGCTTCGCGTTATCTAACCAATCAAATTCCGCTCAACGGTTCCGGGGTGGCTTTGGGTGATGTGGACGGAGATGGTCGAACTGATATTTTTCTGGCGGCTTATTCGGGTGGGAGTGCGTTGTTCCGTAACCTAGGGCAGATGAAATTCGCGCCCATCACCGAAGCGGCTTTTGGAATAACCGCACTTTCATCGCTCGATGGAACAGGTGTCGTCCTGGCAGATATTGATGGGGATGGGGATCTGGATCTTTTACTCAATACTCTGGCACAGGGAACTCGGATTTATCACAACGATGGCAAAGGCCGTTTCACACCGGGTGTTGTCATTAATCCCAACCGAGCTGGATCGAGTCTTTCATTGGCGGATGCCGATGGAGACGGGGATTTGGATTTGTACGTCGCCAACTACCGCACGGTGACGGTGCGCGATGATCCCAAGGCCAAATATTCCCTTCGCGAAGAGAACGGGCGACAGCGGATTGTGGCCTACAATGGCCGTTCCACCGATGAACCCGATTTGGTGGGGAGGTTCACCATGACTCCGGTGGGTCCCAGGGAAAATGGCGAGGTGGATGCCTTGTATCTTAATGATGGCAAAGGGAGGTTCACGGAAGTGCCATGGACGCGCGGAGCTTTCTTGAACGCCGCGGGGCGTCCGCTCGATTCGGCGCCGCAAGATTGGGGGTTGAGCGTCCTGTTCCGGGATCTCACTGGCGATGGGCGCCCAGACTTGTACGTTTGCAATGATTTTCAATCGGAAGACCGATTCTGGGTCAATGAAACGGCTCCGGGTGGCCCCTTGCGATTTCAGGCTGCGCCCCAATTGGCCTTGCGGCACACCAGCGCCTTCTCGATGGGGGTGGACGCCGCCGACATCGATCGGGACGGCGTCGATGACTTTGTGGTTCTGGACATGCTCAGTCGCGATCATCAGCGGCGCAATGTGCAGATGGACGGGGTGCCGCCCGGGTTCTACCAGCCCGGCATCTGGGACGATCGGCCCCAGTTCTCCCACAACACCCTGTTTCTCGGGCGTGGGGATGGGACCTTCGCTGAGATCGGGCGTTTGGCCGGGATCAGTGCCAGCGATTGGTCGTGGACGCCGCTATTTCTGGATGTCGATTTGGACGGGTATGAGGATCTCCTCATCTCCAACGGCAACGAGATGGACATGTTCGATGTGGATGTCGGGGCCCGCGCCGAGGCGATGAAATCGAGCCGGAAAATGGGTTTCCTCGAAACTCTGAACATGCGTCGGATGTTTGCCCGGCTCGATACTCCCAATGCCGCCTTCCGTAATCGCGGAGATTTGACCTTCGAAGAGGTGACGCAGGCTTGGGGGTTCGATGCGCCCGGGGTCGAACAAGGCATGGCCGCGGCCGATTTGGATGGCGATGGAGATTTGGACCTCGTGCTCAACGCCTTGAATGAGCCGCCGAAGCTCTACCGGAACAAGGCTACAGCCTCCCGGATCGCCGTACGATTGCGTGGTGGTGCCGGCAATTCTCGGGGCATCGGGGCCAAGATCCGGGTGATGGCAAAAGGGCTCCCGATGCAGTCCCAGGAGATGATGTCTGGCGGTCGCTACTTGTCGGGGGATGACGCGATGCGGTGCTTTGCTTTGGGCACAGCGACAACGGCGGACATCGAGGTGACTTGGCGCAGTGGACGAGTGACCCGACGTACCGGTGCCGGCCCGGGCGTTGCGGAGATTGCAGAGCTGGAGACGATTGCAGTCATGGCGCCACCGCCGGTACTGCCGCTCTTCGAGTCGATTTCGGATCGCTTGGCGCATGTCCACACCGATACCCCATTTGATGAATTTGGACGGCAACCGTTGAAGCCCTTCGACCTCAGCCAGACCGGACCGGGTCTCACCTGGGCCGACCTCAACGGGGATGGATGGGACGACCTGCTAATTTCTACGGGGCAGGGTGGAACCCTTGGAGTGTTCACCAATGACGCGCGGGGCGGATTCTCAGCCTTTTCCAATCCGGCATTGCTCAAGCCCGCGCCGCGTGATTTGACCACCGTCATGGTGCTGCGAGGGGTAATCCTTTCGGGCATTAGCAATGGTGAGGATGGAGTCACCAATGGTGGAGCGATCCGGATCGTGGACCTGACGTCCGGGGTGAGCGGTGAAATCCTGAGCGGCCGCGCTTGCCCGGTGGGTTCCATGGCGGCGGCCGATGTGGATGGGGATGGAGAGTTGGAGATTTTCGTTGGGGTTCGGGAAGTGCCGGGTCGTTATCCTGAGCCGGCGACGTCGTTTTTGGTGAAGAACCGCAGTGGGCGTTTGGGGATTCAGACGGCCTTCGAAAAACTGGGTTTGGTTAACGGCGTGGTTTTCACGGACTTGGATGACGATGCACGGCCCGATTTGGCGGTGAGCACGGCTTGGGGGCCGGTTCGCTTGTTCCGCAATCGAGGTGGAGCTCTGGAGGCTTGGGATCCGCCACTGCATGGCTCCGGATTGCCGGCCGGTGTGGAGCGTCTCTCCCAGTGGACGGGCCTCTGGCTGGGGATCACCGCCGGTGATTTCGATGGTGACGGACGCATGGATCTGGCAGCGGGGAACTGGGGGCGCAACCACTTCTTGGGAGCCGATGCCCGCCGGCGACCGTTACGGATCCGTTCCGGAGACCTGCTTGACGATGGAATTTGGGATATTCTGGAAAGCTACGTGGGACCCGATGGACGGGATTGGCCTGTCCGCAAACGGCCCGCACTGGTGCCGTTTATCCCGGATGCGGCGAAGCGCTTTCCGGATTCGGGGACCTTCGGGAAGTCTTCCATGGAGGATCTTTTTGGTTCGCTTCTGGGTCCAATGCCGAGCGTGTCAGCGCTCAATCTGGATTCGGGGGTGTTCTTAAATCGGGGAGATCATCTGGAATGGCGCCCCTTGCCGCCGAGGGCTCAGTTGGCGCCGGCCTATGGGTTGGCGGTGTCCGACCTAGATGGCGACGGGACTGAGGACGTATTCCTTTCGCAAAACCACTTCGGTGTGCATTCGGATGATGCTCGCTATGACGGAGGGCGGGGATTGCTCATGAGCGGATCGGGTCGCGGAGACTTCCGGGCTGACGAACACTCGGGCATCGTGGCCTGGGGCGAACAACGCGGAGTGGCCTTGGCGGATCTGGATGCCGATGGGCGCACCGATCTGGCTCTGAGCCAGAACAGCGGACCAACGCTGCTCTTCCGCAACCGCACCGCCCGCCCGGGTCTTCGGGTTCGGCTGAAGGGGCCGACCGGGAATCCGACCGGAATCGGCGCCTCCCTTCGCTGGTGGACCGGCGGCAAGGCGGGGGCCCGTCGAGAAATTCGTATGGGCGGAGGTTACTGCAGTGTGGATAGCCCGGTGACGGTTCTCGCATCGGATCGGGCGGCCGGTGAGGTCGAGGTGCGTTGGCCGGGTGGCGCTGTGCAACGCGTGCCGGTCGCTGCCGGGGTGGCCGAGATCACCTTGACGCCATGATGAATCCTCAACCCTCTAGGATGTTAGCGAACCTGCTGAGGTTCTTCGCTGTGCTGATGGTGTCCTTTGCTTTGGTTCCGGGATTGCGAGCGGCCCAGACGGGGCTTCGGATCCAGGCCTTGCCCTCGATCCCTCGGTCCTCACCTGGGCTCACTCGATTGTCGGCCCCGGGGTTGGGCATCGAATTCACTAATCGCCTGTCCGAAGAACGGGCGGTCACCAACCGCAATCTGGTCTCCGGCTCCGGAGTGGCGCTGGCCGATGTGGATGGCGATGGCCGTCTCGATGTCTTCCTCTGCGGTCTGGATTCCCTGAATGCGATGTACCGCAATCTCGGGGACTGGCGTTTCACCAACGTGACGGCCCGCGCCTTGCCTGGGGTGAGTTGGCTCAACCCGTCTTCGGGATCCAACGATTCGACCGGAGCGGCCTTTGCCGATGTGGATGGCGACGGGGATCCGGACTTGCTGGTCAATCAGTTGGGCGGCGGCACCCGACTCTGGCTCAATGACGGCAAGGGCCATTTTGAGGAAGCCACCGATGCGGCTGGGTTGCGCTCGCGCAGTGGTGCCACCTCGATGGCCTTGGCTGACGTGGATGGCGATGGGGATTTGGATCTCTACGTGTCGAACTTCCGCCCGACCACCGTGCTCGATCAACCCAACACCCGATACCAACTCCGGCAAACTGAAACCGGCACGGTGATAGTGGCGGTCAATGGGCGCCCGGTAACCGCATTGGATCTCACCAATCGCTTTGAGATTCGCGCCGGTGGAGAGGTGGTTGAAATGGGGGAGGAAGACGTACTTTTCCTCAATAACGGGCGAGGCCGTTTTATTCCGGTCTCTTGGATCGGGGGAGGCTTTTTGGACGCCTCGGGCAAAGCTCTGACAGCGCCACCCCGGGATTGGGGGCTGGCCGTTCGCTTCCAAGACATGAACGGGGATGGAAAGCCCGACTTGTATGTCTGCAACGACTTGCACACCCCGGATCGGATTTGGATGAATGAGACCGGACCTGATCACGCCCTGCGCTTCCGGGAACTGGCGTCTTGGGCACTGCGGAGCAATCCGACCTTCTCCATGGGAGTCGATTTCGGGGACTTGGACCGCGACGGGCAGGTCGATTTCTTCGCCGTCGATATGTTCAGCCGTAATCGGGCCTGGCGTCACACCCAGACGGCAGGCATGGCCCCCGTGTTGCGCCTGCCCGGCCGATCTGCCGATCGGGCCCAGGTCCAGCGGAATGTCCTGCAGCTCAATCGGGGGGACGGCACTTGGGCGGACGTCGCCTGGCAGTCGGGTGTCGAGGCCAGTGAATGGTCGTGGGGTCCGGTGATTCTGGATGTGGATCTCGATGGATACGAGGACCTGCTAGTTCCCAATGGCCAGTGGCGCGATTTCCAAGATGGGGACGGTGCGCGGCGCATTGCCGAGGCCCAGCGGCGTGGGGCCCTAAAGTCCCCAGCGGAGATCACCGAGATGGTTAAATCTTTCCCCAAGCTATCGACTCCCAACGTAGCCTTTCGAAACCGCGGCGATGCCACCTTCGCGGACGTCTCCCTGGCCTGGGGCTTCACTGTGGATTCCATTTCGCAGGGTGCGGCTATCGGGGATCTCGACGGGGACGGGGACCTGGACGTTGTGATGAACGACCTCATGGATGCGCCGGCCTTTTACCGGAATAACGCGAGCGCTCCGCGGATCCTTATCCGCCTCAAAGGCAAGCCCCCCAACACTCGAGGCATTGGTGCTTCGGTGACCCTTCGTGCGAGCGGATTGCCAGACCAGACTCAGGAGATCATCGCTGGCGGGCGGTACTTGAGCGGGGATGAGCCGGCGCGTTCCTTTGCCACGGGTCAGGCTGCTTCCGCAGGCCTTCGTGTTCGCTGGCCCTCGGGACGAGTCTCAGAATGGCAGGAAGTTCCGGTCGGTTCTGCGGTCGAGGTTTCGGAGGAAGAGTCACCGGGAGTCGAGGCGGTTCCTTCCGTGAAGCCGCCCGCCCCGTGGTTTGAAGACCAGACCGCACGCCTCGCTCACCGTCACGAGGATGAGCCCTTTGATGATTTCGGCCGTCAGCCGGCCCTGCCGCATCGACTGTCGCAACTGGGACCGAGCCTGAGCTGGACCGACCTCAATGGAGATGGGCGTCCGGACCTGGTCATCGGAGCCGGACGCGGTGGCAAGCTCGGCGTCCGCATCCAGGATGGAAAAGGCGGATTCGAGGCACGAGAGACTCCGCCGTTCCATAAGACAACCGGCCGAGACATCACCTCGATTCTTCCCATTAATGGAGTCCTGTTGGCGGGGATCTCTAATTATGAGGACGGTCTGACCAATGGCGGAGCCCTGCGCATGTATGACATAGCCGGGGGGCGCAGCGGTGAAATTTTGGTGGGCACGACCTTTTGCGTCGGGCCTTTGGCTGCCGCCGATGTGGATGGGGATGGATCGTTGGAGGTGTTTGTGGGTGGTCGATCCGTGGCCGGTCGTTATCCGGAGGCGGCTCCCTCGTTATTGTTGCGCAATCAAGGAGGGCGCCTGATGCCGGTGGCACGTTGGGACAATCTCGGTCTGGTGACGGCCGCCTGTTTCACCGACCTCGATGGCGATGGTTGGCCCGACCTGGTGGTCGCCCGTGAATGGGCTCCACCTCAATTTTTCCGGAATGACTCCGGTCGACTGACCGAATGGACTCCGACCCTGGAAGCCGCGTCCGGCCGGCTTTCCGGACTTTGGAATGCTGTGGTGGCCGGCGACTTCGATGAAGACGGGCGGATGGACCTGGTCCTGGGGAACTGGGGGCGCAACACCCGCGGGAGCGCGACGACGACAACGGCGGCGGCCCCACGGCGATTGTGGTATGGCGACTTCGGTTCCGGCCAAGGCCTAGACTTGGCCGAGAGTTGGTATGATCCAGTGCTCAAGGCCGACCGCCCGGAACGTGAGATGGGATTGTGGGCAGCCCTTTTTCCGAGCATGCGGGAGCGGGTGGATTCGTTGTCTGCATTTTCCAAGGCCACCCTGCCGATGCTTTTGGGTGATGCGTTGCCGGGGGCCCGATCGGTCTCGGTAGATACTCTCGACTCGGTGCTGCTGCTCAATCGGGGAGGGCACTTTGTCGTGAAATCGTTGCCGGCGGCCGCCCAGCGTGCCCCGGTGACCTCCCTTTGCGTGGCGGACTTCGACGGGGACGGACACGACGACCTATTCCTTTCCCAGAATTTGTCCACGGCCCATCCCTTTGCCGAGCGCTACGACGCAGGGCGGGGGTTGTGGTTGAGGGGCGATGGTCGGGGTGGATTTGTCCCGGAAGAAAACTCTGGTGTCCGCGTTCAGGGGGATGGTCGAGGGGCTGCGGTTTGCGATTACGATGCGGATGGTCGAGTGGATTTGGCGGTGGGGCAGAACGGCGCCGAGACGACGCTCTGGCGCAATGTGTTGGCGCGTCCGGGTCTGCGGATTCGCCTTTCCGGCGGCGGGGGCAATCCAACGGCTGTGGGGGCCCGGGTCCGATGGAGATCGACCTCGGGCTTCGGGCCGTGGCGGGAGATTCACCTGGGTTCTGGCGATGGGTCCTGCGATGACCCGGTGACAATCTTGGGTGTCGGAGATCAGAAGGTCGAAGCGGTGGAGATTCGTTGGCCCGGAGGCGGAGGGGTTTCGGTGCCGGTGATGGCGGGACAGCGCGAGGTCTTGGCCAGCCAGTCCGCCCGATTTGAGCACTGAATGAGCAGGCGGGTTGGATGCCCTTTTTTGATGGTATGACGGTTGCCTTTGCCGGAGGAGAGGCTTCAATACAAACGACTCCTCTTTCCCGTGATCCACAGCATCCCAAGACGACTCGGATTCTGGCTCGCAGCCCTTTGGGCTTCGGTGCTGTTGCTGTCTGCTGCAGCCACCTCGTCGGGCTCGGGGGATCCGCTGGGACGGAGCGCGGTGGTTTTGCTGCGCGATGAATGTTTTTCCTGCCACGGCGAAACCAAGCAGAAGGCTGGGCTTTCGTTACTGACCCGCGAGCAGGTGCTCAAGGGCAGCGAGGAGGGGCCAGTGGTGATCGAGGGACGGCCGAAGGATAGCCGACTACTAGAGGTAGTCCTTCTGGGAGCCGATCCGCACATGCCGCCCCGGAAGCAATTGGCTCCCGGACAAATCCAAACCCTCCGCGACTGGATTCGCCGCGGGCTGCCTTGGGATGCCCGTGTCCTGAGTGACGAGCCTGCTTCGAGGCCGGTGTCGCTGGAGTTGGCCGCCCCCTCCTTCCGACCGGTGGCCGCCTTGGCCCTCGACCCGGCGGGACATCGATTGGCGGTGGCGCGCAGGGGTGGGATCGATATCCATGACTTGCAGAAGCCGGGGTTTCCTCGAGTGGCGCGGTCGGTCGGCTCCGTGGATCCGGTGGAATCGCTGGCCTGGAGCCGAGATGGCCGCCAGTTGGCCTCGGGATCCTTTCGACGGGTGCGGTTCTGGAACCCGGAGACCCTCACGGTCGAGCGGGAAATCGTGAATGGCCTTTCGGGGCGGGTGATGAGTGTGGAGTTTTCTGCCGATGGGTCGCAGTTGGCCCTCGGTGACGGAGGGGGCGGTCTTCCGGGTTATCTGCGGTTGGTGAGCGTGGCGGACGGTCGGATTCAGCGCTCCTGGAAGGCTCACGCCGACTCCATCTTTGATCTGGAGTTCAGCCGGGATGGCTCCCGATTGCTTTCGGCCGGCGGTGACGCGCTCATCAAGGTTTGGGATACGGCCAAGGCGACACCGATCGCCGTGCTGGAAGGTCATACTTCTCAGGTGATGGCCGCTGCTTTTAACACCAACGCCACCCAGGTGGTCAGCGGTGGGACCGACCGGCAGCTCAAGGTTTGGGATATCGCTACCCGCGAGAAGATTGTCACGCTGGGCGATTCCATGGCGGCGATCACTGCCGTGGCTTGGCCGGGCGATAGCGCCTCGGTTTGGGCTGCCACCGATCGAGGGACCATTGATCGATATTCTCAGCTCAAGTCCCACACGGGCGAACAAAGTTCGGCCACCGCGGAGCATCGACGGGTGGCGCAATTGCTGCCGGTGGTGTTCAGCATGGCGGTCACGCCAGATGGTCAGAGGGTCGCTGCCGGTGACTTGGACGGGTTGGTCCGGATTTGGGATGCGCAAGGCAAGGTCTTGGGAGAGGTGAGCATGGCCTTGGAGTCGACGACCCCGACGACCCCGCAGACAGTGGCCACGAAAGTGCCGCCGCCAAGCTTTGTGCGCGATGTGTTGCCCGCACTCAATCAGGCCGGATGCGCCTCAGGCGGTTGCCATTCCAAGCCAGAAGGTCAGAGCGGCTTCAAACTGTCCGTTTTTTCCTACGACCCCCTCAGCGACTATGCCGAAATTGTCCGGGATGCCCGCAGCCGGCGGGTGTTTCCGGCAGCCCCGGAAGAGAGCTTGATCCTCCTCAAGGCCCTGACACGGGTGCCGCACGAGGGCGGGCAGCGTTTTCAGCCGGGATCCCCGACCCACCAATTGCTAACCCGCTGGATTCGCGCAGGCATGCCCTATGCGTTGACCAATGAGCCCGTGTTGCAGTCGGTTGCGGTGTTTCCGGCCGAGGGGCGGTATCGCAAGAGCGGACAGCAGCGACTGAAGGTCGAAGCGCGTTATTCTGATGGGAGCGTCCGCGATGTCACGCGTCTGGCCGCCTACGATTCGAGCGACAAGGAGTTGGCCCGCGTGGATGAGACGGGTCGGGTTTCCATCGGCAAGCTGACGGGGCAGTGTGTGGTGGTGGCTCGCTACATGGGGCTGGTGGCTGCCTCTTCACTGATGGTGCCGGCCGACAAGGTGCTCAAACCCAAGGTCTATGCGGCCATTCCCACCAATAATTTCATCGATGGACTGGCTCTGGCGCAGTTCCAGCGTTTGGGGCTGTTGCCTTCCGATCTCTGTACCGATGCGGAATTTCTCCGGCGGGCCAAGCTAGATGCCGTTGGTCTCCTACCCACGCCGGAAGAGGTGCGTGCATTCTTGGCTGATCCTTCGCCGGACAAGCGCCAGCGGTTCATTGATACGATTCTGGAGCATCCGGCCTATGCCGATTACTGGGCCAACCAGTGGGCCGACCTCTTGCGGCCGAATCCCGATCGAGTGGGCGTGAAGAGCGTGTTCCTGCTCGATCAGTGGTTGCGCGAAGCGTTCCGAGCCAATCGGCCTTATGATCAGTTTGTTCGAGATATCCTGATGGCCGAAGGGTCGAACCATCGGGCAGGTCCGGCCGTGGTTTACCGCGACCGTCGGGATCCGCCGGAACTGACCACACAGTTCAGCCAGTTGTTCTTGGGCACCCGACTGGAGTGCGCCAAGTGTCACCACCATCCGAATGAAAAATGGAGTCAGGATGATTTCTACCAACTGGCCGCTTACTTCGGTCCGGTGAAGCAGAAGGGGGCGGGTTTGTCCCCGCCAATTTCGGCAGGATCTGAGACCTTTTATTTTGCGCCGGGAGGCGAGGTGAAGCACCCGGTGAGCGGAGTGGCAATGACCCCACGACCACCGGAGGGACCTGAACTCCCGAAGTCCGAATCTCGGGATCCACGGCGTCATTTGGCCGATTGGCTGACGGCTCCGGAGAACCCCTTCTTTGCCAAGGCGGCGGTGAACCGAGTGTGGGGACGTTTTTTTGGACGGGGTCTGGTTCATCCGGTGGATGATTTCCGCAGTTCCAACCCGTGTGTGAACCCGGCGTTGCTGGAGGCGTTGGCCGCAGATTTCGCCTCGCATGGCTACGACCTAAAACACCTGCTGCGGACCGTGATGGCCTCGCGGACCTACCAACTGAGTTCGGTGCCCAACGCCACCAACCTGGGCGACACTCGGCAGTTTTCCCGTTCCTACCGCCGTCGACTTCCCGCCGAGGTGCTGGTGGATGCGGTGACCGACGCCACCGGGGTGCCGGAGACCTTTTCCGCGGTGCCTCCCGGCGGACGGGCCATGCAGACTTGGAGTTACAAGATCGCGTCGCATTTCTTGGACGCCTTTGGACGCCCCAATTCCAGCAGTGATTGTCCGTGTGAGCGCGATGCCCAATTGAGCGTCGTTCAAAGCCTGCACTTGATGAATTCGAAGATCTTGCAGTCCAAACTGGCTGATCCCAAGGGGCGGGTCCGCCAACTGGCGGCTAGTGATCGTAGCGAAGCCGAAGTGGTGAGCGAGGTGTACTTGCTTCTGCTCAACCGTCTGCCTTCGGAGTCGGAGCGTCAGTCGGCGCTGCGTGCGTTCACCCTGCCGAGCGCCACCCGACAAACCGCGGTGGAGGATGTCTTCTGGGCGCTGCTCAACTCCCCTGAATTTGTGCTGAACCATTGAAATGAAACCGACCTCTGGAAACTGCGCCGGAATGCCCCGCCGGGATTTCATCCAACTGGGGATGGGAGGCTTGCTGGGTGCGGGCTTCGGCGATTTGTTGCGACTCGAGGCGGCCACAGCCTCAGCGGCCAAGTCGGCGATGAACAAAGCCGCGGCGCCGGGTGCGGCTTCTGGCCAAAAGCCGGTCAACTGCATCCTCATTTGGCTCGATGGCGGCCCGTCCCATTACGAGAGCTTTGATCCCAAACCCGGGGCCCCGTCGGACATTCGCGGGATTTTTCAGGACATTGCCACGTCGGTGCCGGGGATCCGCTTCAGCGAGGCGGTGCCCGAGTTGGCCAAGGTGGCCGACAAAGCCACGGTGATTCGATCGGTCTGCCACAAAGACCCCAACCATGGCGGCGGCAACCATTACCTGATGACCGGTTCCCCGACGCCGGTGCCCGTGGCTTGCGGAGCGTACGTCACGTTTCATCCTTCGTTTGGGTCGGTGGTTTCCTGGCAGCGTGGGCAGCGACAAGGTTTGCCACCCTACGTGTCTATACCCTCGGTGACCCGCAGCGGCGGTCCTAATTTCTTAGGTGGCAAGCACTCGGCTTTCGTGATCGATGGCCAACCCAACTCGGCCGATTTCAAGGTGCGCGATGTGGTGCTCCCTTCGGAGATAAGTGAGGGGCGGGCGACCAGTCGGCGTGAATTGCGCGGAGCGCTCGACTCCATGGCTCGGTATGCCGATCGACTGGCCGAAGATCCGGCCGTCACCTTCGATCAGTACCTTCAGCAAAGCGTCAATTTGGTGCTCTCGAGTCCGGCTCAGGCGGCGTTTGATTTGTCGCGTGAGGACAAGAAAGTGCGCGACGAATACGGGCGGAATGACTTTGGTCAGCGGCTCCTGATGGCTCGCCGATTGGTAGAGGTCGGGGTGTCTTGGGTCACCGTCAATTCCGGCGGATGGGATCACCACACCAAACTCTTTGAAGCGTACAAGGGCGATTCGGTTCGCAACATGGATCGCGGGGTGGCCGCGCTCATCCGAGATCTCGACCAGCGGGGACTTCTAGATTCGACGCTGGTGGTATTGCTGGGCGAGTTTGGCCGAACCCCCAAGGTGAACAAGGATGCCGGGCGTGACCATTGGCCCCATGCGATGTCCATTCTGATGGCCGGCGGCGGTTGCCCTCGGGGCGCGGTGGTCGGTGCCACCGATGCCAAGGGCTACGCCGCCTCGGAGGCCGTGTATCGGCCCGAAGACTTTGCCGCCTCCCTTTATTTGAAGATGGGGATCGATCCCAACCAGGTGCTCCACACCAACACCGGCCGGCCGGTGCAGTTGGTAAACAATGGGCGCCGCATCCGCGAGATCTTCACCACGTGAGGTTTTTGGGGATGAGCAGGAGTCGATCTTGGGCACCGTGGGTCGTAGTATTTCTGACGATCTTCGGCGGGCTTCGGGCCGCAGTCCCGGTCTTGGATCAAATCTTCCCCGCGGCGATCCAGATCGGGACCACTCAGTCGGTCACTTTGGTGGGTAAATTCGATCCCTGGCCCACTCGGCTCGATTTGGACATTCCCGGGGTGTCCTGGGAACCCACCACCAACAACGGTGTCATCCGTGTCCGTGTCGCTCCGGAAGCCCCCGTCGGTCCTCGGGTGATTCGGGCCTTTTCACCGGAAGGAGTGAGTGAGCCCCGCTTCATCATTCTATCGCAGCAGCCACAACTGGCCGAGGTGGAACCCAACGATGCGGTGCCCTCGGCCCAGGTATTGACCCGCCTCCCGGCCGAGGTCACTGGGCGTCTCGAGAAGAACGGCGACGTGGACAGCTATGCGGTGGATCTTCGCGCCGGTCAGACCCTCGTGGCTCGGTTGGAAGCCTACACCCTCCAGTCGCCGCTAGATCCGGTGCTGCGGTTGTTGGATTCCCGCGGCGTGCAGGTGGCTTGGAATCATGATGAGGTGCGTTCACTCGACCCGCTCTTGGCGTGGCGGGCTGAAGCTAGCGAAACCTATGTGCTTCAAGTGTTTGCCTTTGCCTATCCAGCCGATTCGGATTTGCGCTTTAGCGGAAGTCCCAAAGGGGTTTACCGACTTCATGTCACCACCGATCCCGTGGCTCGGCATGCGTGGCCATTGGGTGTTAGTCGTACCACAGACACCCGGGCAAGCTGGGGTGATTGGGGCGCGTCTTCCGTCTCGTCGGAAGCAATTGAGGTGCCTGCTTCGGCTGTTGCGCCGGGTGCCGTCTCTCACTCCCTTCGAATCCCCGGCCGTGCGGTACCCTTGGAGTTGCCGGTGGGCGAGGGAAGGGAGTGGGTAGAAATCGAACCCAATGACTTGGCGGCTACGGCGCAGGCGTTGGGGATTCCCTCGGCCGTTTCCGGCGATCTCAACCGTTCGGGCGACGAAGATCGCTACCAGATTTCGTGTCAAAAGGGAGAACTGCTTCGGTTGGAAGTTCAGGCCGCGAGCCTTGGATTTCCCCTCGATGCCTGGCTCCGGATTGAAGACGCCTCCGGCAAGGAGTTGGTCCGCAACGATGACGCCGGAGGGGCTGATCCGGTGCTCGACTGGACCTCGCCCGAGACCGCCGAGTACCGCGTAGTGGTGGGCAATTTGCTGCAGCGGGGTGGTCAAGATCAGCGCTACCGACTCTCACTCCAACGTCCGAAGCCCGTGTGGAGCGCTTCGATGGCTGAGTCCGCCTGGTCACTGGAGCCCGGAAAAACAAACGAATCAAAAGTGACGCTCACCCGCCGATACGGTGCGGACATGAAGTTGACCGTCTCGGTGCGCGGGCTGCCGGCAGGGGTGCGTGTCGATCCCGTGGAGGTCTCTGAAAAGGCGGACGCAGCGACCTTGCGTTGGATCACCGCCACGAATGCCGCTCCCTTTTCAGGCCCCGTTTCTATCGATGTCTCGAGCTCGAGCCCTGCCGCCGTTCAGGAAGCACGCTTCTCTCTAATTAGTGGCGGAGAGAACAATGGCGTCCCTCAGGGCTTTCGGCGTCTGGTGGTTGAGTCGATCTCGCGTCCGTGGTTGACGGTCCTTCGCACTCCGCCGGTGCCTGCTGAGAAGAAGTGAGCCGGAACGAGTCACTCGGATGGGTTGGGCTGGCAGAACTATCTCTAGCCAGTAATTGGCCCTTGGCTCGTCGGGAGGCCATCGGGTAAGTCCTGATGCTTCAGAGTCTTTTGATAGGTCGCCCAATACTGGTCCGCGAAAAGAATCGAGCGTGCTGGGTGTTTCTTCCCCCGATGGGATCGTTTTGGTTATAGATTTTCCTTTCGGGGAGTAGGGCCAAAAGTTCCTTGACGGCGTTTGAGTCTTTGGCTTGCGACTGTACAGCCATTGGTGATATAAAGCTCACATATGGCAGCCATCGGCCGGTTCCAAAAGGGTGAGGATATCTTCCACGCCAAGGTCGTCGACGGGGAGATTTTTAAGCTTCAGGGTGATGTCTTTGGATCTCCCTCTTTCGAGAAAAAACCGACTCCGCTCAAGGGTGTCAAGACGTTGACCCCGGTCCAACCGTCTAAGATTATCGCGGTCGGTCTGAATTATGGCGATCATGCTCGGGAAGCCGGAATGGCGTTGCCGAAGGAACCGCTTTTCTGGCTCAAGGCCCCGACGTCTCTCATCCCCGACGGCGCCAAGATCGAGATCCCGTTTGCCAATCATCGCAATGATTTCGAGGCCGAGTTGGCCGTAGTGATCGGGCGCAAGATGCGCAATGTTACTCCGGCCGCGGCCGCTCGTTACATCTTTGGTTACACGGCTGCCCAAGACATCACCGACCGGACGATCCAAGCCAGCGAGAGCCAGTTTGCGCGGTCGAAGTCCTTCGACACGTTCACGCCGCTGGGGCCTTACATCGAGACCAAGATCGATCCGCATGACCTGAGCATCCAGCTCTTCCAGAACGGTCAGTTGCGCCAGAACGGCAACACGAGTCAGATGATCTTCAACTGCTTCCATCTGGTGAGCTTCATTTCTACCAACATGACCCTCCTCCCGGGTGACGTGATCCTCACAGGCACGCCCAGCGGTGTGGGAACCATCGAGTCCGGCGACCGTCTCGAGGTCCGCATCCAGGGTATGGCTCCGCTGGTCAACACGGTGAAGTAATCTCCGCTAAAGCTGAGCTTTCCATGGATAGGCCCCCTAGCCGGGGGCGCTCAATGACTCTATTGGCCCCTCGGTTAAACCTTGGGGCCTCTTTCTTTCCCACTGGCCTCCCGACCCCACACCCCCACAGACTTTCTTATGCTTTGGTCTCAAACGTTCATTCCGACCCTCAAGGAAACCCCCGCGGATGCAGAAATCGTGTCCCATCAACTCTTGCTGCGTGCAGGGTTGGTTCGAAAGCTGACGGGTGGTTTGTACACGTTCCTGCCGCTGGGCCTGAAGGTGTTGCGCAAGATCGAGCAAATCATCCGCGAAGAAATGAACCGGGCCGGCGGCATCGAGGTGCTCATGCCCGCCTTGCAGCCCATCGACATTTGGCAGCAGTCGGGGCGCTATGAGACGGCTTCTGGTGTGCTCTTCAAGGTTCGGGATTCGGCCCGCAAGGAGTGGGTCTTGGGGCCCACCCACGAAGAGGTCATCACCTCGCTGGCTGCCAACGAACTCAATTCCTACCGGCAGCTTCCGAAGAATTTCTACCAAATTCAGACCAAGTTCCGGGACGAGATCCGCCCGCGCTTTGGTCTGATGCGCGCCAAGGAGTTCCTCATGAAGGACGCCTATTCCTTCGACGCCACCGATGCTGGGGCGATGACGAGCTACCACAAGATGTACGAGGCCTACACCCGCATCTTCGCCCGTTGCGGTTTGCAAGCCTTCCCCGTCGAGGCCGACACCGGCGTCATTGGCGGCAATTACTCGCACGAGTTCATGGTGCCCGCCGAGACCGGCGAGAACGACGTGGTCTATTGTGAGTCCGGCAAGTATGCGGCCAACATTGAGAAGGCCGTCAGCCGTGGGCCCGCCGAAGCGACTCCTTCGGAATCCACCGGAGCGGCGCCCGAGAAGTTTGCCACCCCGGGCGTGGTCACCATTGAAGCCCTCTCGGCTTCCCCTTACGGAGTTTCGGCCCGGCACCAGGTCAAGACCTTGGTGTTGGTCGCCGATTCGAAGCCCATCTTGGTGCTCGTCCGGGGAGATGACTCGCTCAATGAGGCCAAGCTCATGGCCAAGATGGGTGCGGTCCAAGTTCGTCAGGCGACTGCCGACGAGATCGTGGAGTTGCTTGGTGCCCGCCCGGGTTCCCTGGGCGCGGTGAGTTCTACCCTCAAGACGCCGGCGGTGCCCGTTTATGCCGACGAAGCCCTGCGCGGGGCCCGGGGAATGACCACTGGGGCCAACGAGGACGGTTTCCACCTGCGCCATGTCGAGGTGGAGCGCGATCTGAAGGTCACGGCCTGGTACGACCTCCGCACCGTCAAGGTGGGCGAACTGTGCGTTGAGACCGCTCAACCGCTGAAGATCCGCCGCGCCATCGAAGTGGGCCATGTCTTTAAGCTGGGCACCAAGTACTCCGAGAAGCTCAACGCCACCTTCTTGGCTGAGGATGGCTCCCGCCATCCGGCGGTGATGGGTTGCTATGGCATTGGCGTGACCCGGACGCTTCAGGCGGTCATCGAGCAGTGCAATGACAAGGACGGCATCTGTTGGCCTGTGAGCGTCGCACCCTTCACGGTGTGCATCACGCCGCTGACGGTGGCGCCCGAGAGTCAGCCGATGACGCTGGCTCGCGAATTAGCGGCCACGCTGGAGGCCGCGGGTATTGAGGCGATTCTAGATGACCGCGACGAGCGTCCGGGGGTGAAGTTCAAGGACAGCGAATTGGTGGGATTCCCTCTGCGGGTCAACCTGGGCGAGAAGTCGCTGGCCAAGGGCGAAATTGAGCTCAAGCCGCGGGGCGGCACGTTGCGCATGGTGCCCATCGCGGATGCTGCGGCCGAGGTGATTGCCTGGGTTCGCGCTGAATCGGCCCGTCTGCAAGGCTGAGAGACTTTTGCTAAACAGGGGTCCCGGTCAGCAACTGGTTGGGACCTCTTGCAGCACTTCCACGCAGTGGGGGATGGCCTTCACCACGAAGCTCAGGCATTCCACCGCGCCCTTGGGTTTGCCGGGTAGGCAAATCACCAAGGTGTGATCGACCACCGCGGCCAGGTTGCGAGACAGGATGGCATTGGGGGTGAACTTCAGGCTTTCCATGCGCATTTGCTCGCCGAACCCGGGAAGTTCGCGGATGGCAATTTCGCGGACCGCCTCTGGGGTTACATCGCGCAGCGCGACCCCGGTACCCCCAGTCGTTAGCACCAGTGAACACCCCTTGCTGATGAGCGAACGGATCGCCCGCTGGATGTCCTGGATCTCGTCAGGCACCAGGACATTCTCAAGGACAGTCCATCCGTAGCCCACGGAAGCTTCCTGGAGGGCGGGGCCACCCAGATCGTCGTAAAGTCCCTTCGAGGCCCGATCGGAAACGGTAATGATGCCCACGTTGAGTTGCATGGGGAGATGAAAGCCGGATCGGGCCAACCTCGCAGCACCAGAATCGTGGAGGGCGTAGACCGTTAAATCCGCTTCGAAGCTGGACCGAGCGGGTTTCGGAGTTCTTGCACCATAACCAAGGCCAGTGCCAGGGCATCGGCGGCATCGGGGTCGGGTATTTCGGCCAACGCGAGTTGCCGTTGTACCATCTTGGCGACAGCGATTTTCTGGGCGGCTCCGTAGCCCACCATCGCCAGTTTCACTTTCCTCGGGGAGATCTCATGGATTTGGATTCCCGTTCGTGCCACAGCGGCGAGTGCGGCCCCACGAGCCTCTCCCATGATGAGGGCTGTCTGGAGATTTTGGGCGAAGAAAAGGCCTTCGCAGGCGCAGAGGGCCGGGGGATGGCGTTGGACCACTTCCGTCAGGATGCGACCGATTTCGCCCAAACAACGCGAGCGCTCCCAAGATTTCGGGCAATGAATGGTCCCGGCCTCCACAAAGGTGGGGCCTTGGGCTCCGATCCGGATCACGCCCCAGCCTGTCCCTCGCAGCGATGGATCAATGCCCAGTACTCGGGAGCCTTCCGGGAGGTGCAGACCGGATTCGGGCAGCCCAGGGGATCCACCGGAGGCGCTCGGCGCCCGGCCGGACAGGCGGGCTTCCATGGCGGCAAATTGTTTGGGGCTGACACCCATGGGATCAGTGGGTTTTGGAGCGTCTGCGGGTGGTGGATTTTGGTGGTGTGCCCGCGCACTCGCCGAGCCAATCCAGATATTTTTTGGAACCGACCACGATGGGCCGCACGAGGAACTGAAGAGTGTCGTCGGGGTGGTTGGCGATCACCAAAGCTTCGAGATTGAACAATAGTCGGGACTGGGTTTTGAACACCCCCTGCCAATCCATCCCGGACTCTTCAACGCCCTGCCAGCGGTCCATGGACTCCAAAGGTCCGGAGATCTGGGCGCAGTCGGCGAGCCCCGACTCCACGGATAGTCGGTTCCGTTTCACGGCCAAAGGTCTGCCGGGCACGGTCATCCAAACGGTGACCAAGGATCGGGCGGTCTTCATTTTGTCTTTTTTATGAAGGTGCTCTTCAGCGGTGTTGAGTTCAAAGAGGTGTTGATTTCTTAAAAGATGATCATACACTCATAAATAGAAAAACAGTCTCCGCCCCGAATTTAAATCCCCATGACGACCGAGAAGATCATTCGTGTGCTGGCCGGATCGATGATCCTGATCAGCGTGGCCCTGGCCTACTTCGTCAGCCAGCGCTGGTTGCTCATGACCTGCTTTGTGGGAGGCAATCTCATCCAGTCGGCACTCACCGGATTCTGTCCGGCGGGGATCGTTCTCAAGAAAATGGGGATCGGTTCAGGGAGTTGCTGCTCTCCATCGGATCAGGCACGTTGAACCATGACGCATCTGACAGCAGACAGCCGGGGTTTGATTCTCTCCTGCCCGTCCTGTTCCCAGGCCAATCGGCAGGTCTATCGCCAGTGGGATGCGGCGATCCGCTGTGGTCGTTGCAAGGGGGAGTTGGTGATGCCACCCGCGGTGATTGAGGTTCGTGACCCGCTGAGTTTCCGAGCTTTGGTGGCTGAGGTGTCCGGCCCTGTGTTTGTAGATTTTTGGGCACCTTGGTGTGGACCGTGTCGGAGTGTGGCCCCAGAAATTGAACGACTAGCCAGCCTGATGGAGCGCGAGGCACTGATTATCAAGGTCAACACGGAGGAGGTGCCGGAGGTCGCCTCGGAGCATCGTATTGAGAGCATTCCGACCTTCGTGGTCTTTCATCGTGGGATCGAGATGGCCCGAACCTCTGGCTCCATGTCGGCCACTCGGTTGAAGTCGTTCATCCAGCAAGCAATCCGTTGAGGGTTTGATTCAATCCTGAACGGGGTCTTTCTGGAGCTTATCTCTGTGATGGTTGGTTGCGATCCAGACTCGAAGCCCGGAGCGCCATTGGTGCCATAGCCAACTGCCCGGGTTCGGGTGACGCCGTTAAAAACCATGGTCTGACCGCCACCGAAGAAGGGATAGGCACCGTGCCTCATGTTCTTTCCGTCGCGGCTTTTTAGAGGAGGCAGTTGGAATACGTGGTCGGATCCTGTGCGGTTCTGCTGCTGCCGCGAGGAGAGCCGCAGATTCTGGTGCCGAAGATGGATGTGATAGTGGTCATGCCTGGCTCACTGGCGCTGGAGCTCCCAGACTTGAGTGGGTTCGAGAACGGCACTCCGAATTCTTGACTCACTGGGGTCTCAGCCAGAACGTCATCTCGTGACGCCCCCAATTTTCCAATCCGGAGTAAAAACTCTGAAAGGAGGTGGAGTGCGTTTTCACTGGGGCAGTGCCCGATGGGATCGATGGTTGTGGTGGGCTCAGACGGTGATGATCGGTGCATGCCTCGCGGCCAGTTCTATGAAGTCGGCTGCCGAAGTTCCAGTGGGCGGGACCGAAGTGTGGTGGGCCTTCCGGCCTGTGGCCTCACCGCCGGTTCCTCAGGGGGCCAGTCCGAAGAACCTCGGTCCTGAGAATCCGATTGATGCGTTCGTTCGCCGAAGTCTCTCGACCAAGTCGCTGAGTTTGAGTCCGCAGGCCAGCCCACGGGAACTGCTGCGCCGCCTTCACATCGACCTGGTTGGATTACCTCCCACGCCCGAGGAGACGGCCGCCTTTGAGCGCGACCTTTCTCCGGAGGCTTGGGCCCGACGGGTCGATGCCCTGCTGGCAAGTCCTCGCTATGGGGAGCGGTGGGGGCGTCATTGGCTGGATGTTGTTCGATTTGCCCAGAGCAATGGCTATGAGCGGGATGGTGAAAAGCGGGAGGCCTGGCGCTACCGCGATTACGTCATCCGGGCCTTTAACCAAGACAAACCCTACGACCGCTTCATCCGAGAACAAATCGCCGGTGATGAATGGGCGCCCGCCTTAGTGACTGAAACCGGTGGAGCGGGAGACGCCTGGAAAGACGCAGTGGTCGCCACCGGATTCCTGCGTCTGGGTGTCCATGACGACGAGCCGGATGACAAGATCCAGGCCGAGTTCGATGAACTGGATGACATTGTTGGGACCACCGGAGCCGCGTTCCTCGGGATGACCGTCGCGTGCGCCCGATGCCACGACCACAAATTTGACCCCATTCCCCAGCGCGATTACTACGCGATGCTGGCCATCTTCCGCCCGCTTCATGTCGGAGTGAGCGGGGGACCTGGCCTAGAATCGCCGTTGTTCGCCCCATTGGCCGCCCCGGCTCAAATTGCCGATTGGAAGGCCTCCCAAGAACGTCAGCGCCGCGACTTGGAGACCCAACGAGCAGCTTCGACCGACGAGGCGGCCCGCAAGGTTCTCAGCCGACGGCTCGAGGCGCTCTCGAAGACCGAACCTCCCTTCGAATGGGCTCTGGCGGCCCGTGAACAGGCCGGACCGGCGACGCCCGTGCAA
>Ga0255131_1000122_pt1 | contig 24391 bp, 23 predicted proteins | sample Law_Yuk_RepC_8d_FD_188554 | JGI IMG/M metagenome (GOLD analysis project Ga0255131, IMG submission 188554) | Freshwater microbial communities from St. Lawrence River, New York, United States - Law_Yuk_RepC_8d | ecosystem: Environmental > Aquatic > Freshwater > River | place: USA: New York... | reverse complement strand
ACCACCCAACGCCCATCTAGGCGGAGCGGGAATGGTCCGAAGCGAGCCTTGGAGGCGAACAACAAATCCCCAAAGCGCGCAGCGCGAAAGCTCCTCCTCCCTAGAGCCTACTCAGCGAACGCAGGACCGTTCCCGCGGAGCCCATTGAAGGACATCAATATAGTATGCAGTGTCCCCTTTTGTGTAAATAGGTGGGACCGACCCCCAGGCGATTCGAGCGGAGCGGTGTCGGGCCGGAGCGAGCCTTGGAGGCGAACACCCCAACCCCCCAGCGCGCAGCGCGAAAGCTCTTCCTCCTCAGAGCCTACTCAGCGAGCGGAGGCCCGATGCCGCGCAGCCCTGATACCGCGGAGCCCACCAAAAACCGTAGCGGAGCGGGAATGGTCCGCAGCGAGCCTTGGAGGCGAACAGCAAATCCCCAAAGCGCACAGCGCGAAAGCTCCTCCTCCCTAGAGCCTACTCAGCGAGCGCAGGACCGTTCCCGCGAAGCATCAGCTTGCACAAGCACACCGCCGACCGTTGACTCTCCGCGCGCCTTTCCGGATCGGCGCGTCACTGTGAAGTCCCACCCGCCTGGAAAAACAGGCTACTTTGTGCTCGAAGGCACCAACGCCTTCGCCGCCTCCTATTATTTCAACTACCTCATGTTCCTGCTCCAACAGGATCACGGGTTTTCCAACCTCAACAACTTAACTCTGGGCGCCGTTCACGGGTTCCTCTACGTCGGTGCCTCCTGGTTCGCCGGACGCTTCGGCCAGCGCCATGGATACTTCACCAGCCTGCGCATCGGCTTCGGCGGCATGGGAGCAGGAGTCGCTCTGGGCTGGTTGTTTCCTGGAACGGCAGGACAAATCGCAGCACTGCTGGTCTGGACCCTCGCCATGTGCTTCACCTGGCCCATGCTGGAGGCCCTGGCTTCCGAGCGAGAACCCTCCGATCGCCTTCCCCACCGCATCGGCCTTTACAACGTCATCTGGGCCGCAACGGCCGGGCTAGCCTACTTTTTAGGCGGCACCCTCTTCCAGCATCTCGGGAAAAACAGCCTCTACTGGCTCCCCCTCATCATTCACACCTTGCAGTGGATCAGCCTCGGATGGCTGGAACGTCGCCATGCCCAGAACGCATCCATCGAAACCCCGTCATCAAGCTCGGCCCACACCGCGGATGCCGGCCTGAAACGGGAAGCCCGAGTCACCCAGGTTTTCCAGAAACTCGCATGGATGGGCAACCCCTTCGCCTACATGGCCATGAACACCGTCATCGCCGTCGTCCCCAGCATCGCCGAGCACGCAGGCCTAGGCATCGAAGAGGCGGGGCGGTTGATGTCTGCCTGGTTCATCGTCCGTACTCTCACCTTTGCCATCCTCTGGGCATGGCACGGTTGGCACTACCGCGTCGGATGGTTTCTCGGATCCTTCCTCCTGCTCATTTTGGGGTTTATCGCCGTCATGACCACCCATCAAATTTGGATACTCATTCTGGCCCAGATCGCCTTCGGATGGGGCACCGGGCTCATCTACTATTCCTCCCTGTTTTACGCCATGAACGGCAGCGACACCCATGGTGAACACGGAGGGATCCATGAAGCCTTCATCGGTATAGGCATAGGCTCTGGCCCTGCCATCAGCGCCTTAACCCTATGGATTTCGGGCGCAGCCATGGCACCAGCCGTGGCCGTGGGAATGACCCTCGTCGGCGGATGGACCTGGTGCTGGAGAGTAAGCCGAGGGATACAGCCCACCCCGGCCAACCGTTGACCCAAAGCTAAAATCGGCCATGGTTCGTCAGAGTTGGCCTTAGTTCCGTCTGAACGCTCTTTCCGGTAACGCCGCGTTTTCTCGGTGGTCTTTCCATTCAAGTCCATGATTTCACACACACCCTCGAAAACCAAAAACGGCTTCACGCTGATAGAACTTCTAGTGGTAGTGGCCATCATCGGCATCCTCACTAGCATGCTGCTGCCGTCTCTGGCCGCAGCCAAGGGCTCCGCCCAACGGATCGCCTGCCTCAACCACGAAAAACAACTCGCTCTGGCCCTTCACATGTACGCCGGAGACCATAACGGCCGATTCCCGCCCCGCCTCCTGACCAACCGCTGGTGCACCACGCTGCGCCCCTACTATATCGATCTCAAGATCCTCAAGTGTCCCGTCGATTCCGGCGCCAAAGGTAGCACCAACATCCCCGGAGTCGGCGATCGCGTCGCCGAGTACGCCCCCCGCACTTACCTCATCAACGGCTTCAACGACTTCTACCGCCGCCGAGTCGGAGCCTCCCAGATGCCCGAGTTCCGCACCCAGGGCAATGGCGAGGTTGTCATCGGCGAGAACAACATCCCCGAGCCTTCGCAAACCATTTGCTTCGGTGAACGCGACTCCAGCCGGGTTGTCCACTTCCACATGGATTTCGACGCTCTCGACGACCTGAGTGCCCTCCACCAAAACCGTCACGGCACCTCCATCAAGACGGGGCGCGGCGGTGGCTCCAACTTCGCCATGGTCGATGGTCACGTCGAGTTCCTCCGGTACGGACGCTCGTTCAACCCCATCAACCTTTGGGCCGTCACCCCCGAAGATCGCAACATCGGCGTCTCGCTGCCCTGAACCCGATACGCCGATGAACCCTAACCGCCGCACCTGGACCCTCCTCGCACTGACGCTTTTTCTGGGCGGAGCCTACGTCTTCGCCTTCACCGACTGGCTGGATCCTCAGCCCATTGAGATTGCTTCCCAAATCCGACCGGTCATCCAACCTCCGCGGTTCGGCCGGCGTGGACCCAAAGCCACCCCAGAGTCCCCCGACAAACCGACCGAGGCCAGCCCGGCTAGCAGCGTGGCCCGCGTCACCTTCAGTCTGGATGGACGCTATCGCCTGAGCTCCCTGCGCGTCTTTGTCCTGAATGCCCAAGGCGAACCCGCTAAGAAAATATGGGACCTCACCGGCAAAAGCCGCGAACTCAACTCCCTGATGTACGGCATGAATCCCGCAGGCATGTCCCCACCCGAGGGCACCGACGCGGCCGCACCGCTGGAGGCAGAACTCACCTATCTTCTGGAGATCCGGGCCGGTCGACGCACTGGTTCCCACCGCTTCAAGACGCTTCCCCTAACTCCCAGCGAAAACTGACACTTCCACCCCTGAACGGCCCCGCAGCGGGACGCCCTGTCTCGGGCACTGGGTCAGTCACATTCCCTGCCAACGCCGGACCCACCCGTGAGGCGCCCGACAACGCATCCCTCACTTCAACTCAAACTTCCTAGTCCAGACCATACCTCCCGGCTTGTCGTCGAATGCCGGGTCGGTAGAGTTCGTCCCATAGCCCGTCACATTCAACGCACCTGAACCATGTCCTCTCCCAAAAAAAACTCCCCACCGAATGCTGGCTCCTCCCGGCGCGAATTCCTAAAGCGAACAGCCGCAGCCGGCGGTATCGCTGGCATTCTCGCCAACCAACCCGCTGCAGGCGCCAACACCCTCACCAAGCTCGCTGCTCCCTACGCAGGCCGAGTCATCGGTGCCAATGACAAGATCGTCCTTGGTTTTGTGGGCGTCGGTGGTCAGGGCGGCGGGGCTCATGTTGGCCAAAACCTCGAACACTATCAGGAAAACAACGTGGCTCTGGCCGCAGTCTGCGACATCTCCAAGCACCGCGTCGACGACCACATCGCCAAGATCGAGAAGAAGACCAACGTCAAGCCCGAGGGCTACGAAGACTTCCGCCGGCTCCTAGAACGCAAAGACATCGACGTGGTATTCTGCGCCACCGTCGACCACTGGCACACCAAGGTCAGCTGTGAGGCCATGGATGCCGGCAAGCATGTCTATGTCGAGAAACCGATGACCCGCTACCTCAGCGAAGCCTTCGAAATCTACGACGCCTGCAAGCGCACAGGCAAACTGCTCCAGGTCGGTTCACAAGGCTGCTCCGACCGCAAGTGGCACAAGGCCGCCGAGTGGATCCGCGCAGGCAAAATCGGCCCCATCGTCATGAGCCAGGGCAGCTACATGCGCAATAATCCGCACGGCGAGTGGAACTACACCATCGCCCCGTGGGCCAAGCCCGAAGACATCAACTGGAAGATGTGGCTCGGCGAGCAAATCAAGACCGGCCACAGCTTCGACCCCGACCACTATTTCCGCTGGCGCAAGTATTACCCGTATTGCTCCGGCCTGTTGGGCGACCTGTTCCCCCACAAGCTGCACCCGTACATGCTCGCCACCGGCAATCCGGAGTTCCCCGTGCGTGTCGCCGCCGTTGGCAGCAAGGCCTTCAAGACCGACCTGAACCAAGTCGGCCGCAAGCCCGAGCAGGCCACCCAATACGTCCGTGACGTCGAAGAGATCATCCAGCTCGTCGCCGAATTCCCCAGCGGCTACGTGATGCACATCACCTCGAGCTCGGTCAACGAAGTCGGCTCCTCCGAGATGATCCGCGGCCACAAAGCCACGCTCACCATGGGCGGCAACAAAGTTCAATTGAACCCCGAACGCCCATTCGCCGAAGATATCGAACCGGAGACCAGCGAAGCATTCCCCGGTGAGAGCGTCGCCGCCCACCACAAGAACTTCTACGAGTCCATCCGCGCCAACAAGCAGCCCAACGCCGGTATCGACCTGGCCACCAAGGTTCAGACCGTCATCTCGCTGGCCGAGATGTCCGACCGCTTGGGCGTGATGTGCTACTTCGATGTCAAGAGCCGCAAGGTGACCGACAAGTCCGGCAAGGAAATCTCCCAGCTGACCTACGGCTGGGACAAGAACTCCTGAACGATTTCAAGCACGGCGGTCCTGCCCTCCAAGGCGGGACCGCCGTTTTTGTTTTCCGGCCCAGCTCCCCCCACTCGAGGCGGCAGAGGAACCGAGCTGGAGCGAACGTTGAAGGCGATCACACCCATCCCTCGCGCGCAGAGCGAACGCTCCTCCTCCTCCCCGAGCCTTACTGCGAGCGCAAGACCGATCCCGCGGAGCCATTTTAAAGGATAACGTTATAGTATAGAGTGTCCCCTTTTGTGTAAATAGGTGGGACCGACCCCTTCCGGTGCTCGCGTTCTTGGGATTGCCCGGCGCAGCCCAACCCGCTTGGCTTGCACTTATGAGTTCCCGCTCCACCTCCGCCCGCCCGTTCTCCTGCGTCGCCCCAGACTGGTGGGATTACACCACCCTAGACTCCGAACTCGTCGCCGACGCCGCGGCCCTCACCCCGGAGAAAATGCAGCGCCTCTCACGCCCCGGATTCAAAGTCACCCTGTACGACACCCTCGAAGAATTCTACCTCGCCGAAGCCCTCGAATACGTAGCGGCGTGGAAACAGAGCACCGACGACAACCCCGTCGGCATTTGCGGCCCCATCGGACCTACCGAGCAACTGCCACTCGTCGCCCGCATTATCAACGCCCTGGGCCTCGATATCCGCTCCGGCCACTTCTGGGGCATGGACGAATGGATCATTGACGGAAAAGAAGCGTCGGCCACACACCCCCTTTCCTTCGAAAAAGCCGACCGGGAACTCTGCTTCAACCGCATTGCCCGCAAGCAAGTGATGCCGGATGCGCACCTGCATTTCCCAAAAGCCGACACCCGAACCTACCGCGCCTCCTGGGACGCCGGCGTCCGCTGCGCCGTCATGCAAGGCGGCCAAGGCGACGTAAAACATTGGGCCTTCAACGACCCCGTGCGCCGCTCCGGCAAATACCGCAATGCCCCGCCCACCCCGGAAGAATACCTGAAGCTCGCCACCCGCGTGGTGGACTTGCACCCACTGACTATCGCACAGAACGCTCGAACCAGCGGAGGAGGCAATGTGTCACTGGTGCCAACCCAGGCCATCACCGTTGGCCCAGTCGAAACGTGGAAAGCCGAAACCGTCTCCATCTGGCATGCCGGTCAGCACGACAACCCCTTCGGACAACGACTCACCTGCCTCATGATCGCCAAAGGCATCGCCGATACCGCCGTGCCTATGTCCCTCCTGGCCCTGCATCCCAACGTGCGCTTCAACTACTTCCGCGGAGGCATTGGGCGCTGCGCGATAGAAATGCATTGAACTGGCACCCTCCTATCAGCCGATCCGGCCAGCCCTAACCCCGCACAAAAACAATCACTCCAAAAAACAACCTGAGGCCGACGGAGTTCATCCATCGGCCTCAGGTTAATTTGTTGAAGCAACTGACAAGACCAACCCCGGTCCGTCAGCTTATTTTTGAGCGGCCCTATTAGTGAGCGGCCAAGCTCTGAGACGCCGCCAAATCTACCTTGCGCTGATTGAGACTGCGGAAGAACTCGTAGCCCTCACGGCATCGGCGCACCATGACACTCTTGTCTTCCAGCATGGTCTTAATGATCCGCAATATCGGACCCGAACGCAGATAGTACCGCCGGTAGAAGCGATCCACCGACTCGAAGATCTCGTCCTTAGAAAGACCCGGATACTCGAGCGTGGACTGCTGAAAACCATCGTCATGGACGATGTCGGTCTTGTCCTTCTTGGAGAACCACCCGTTCTGGCGAGCCATCTCGTAAAGTTCGGTCCCAGGATACGGGGCCGCCAGCGATACCTGCATCGAGAACACATCGAGATCTTGGGCAAAGCGCATGGTCTGCTCAATGGTCTCCTGAGTCTCAACAGGCAGCCCGAGGATGAACGTACCGTGGATCACCACACCCACCCGATGGCAGGCCTTGGTGAAGCGACGCATCTCATCGGTGGTCACACCCTTCTTGATGCGCTTGAGGATATCGTCGTTGCCGGACTCGTAGCCGACGAGGAAGAGGCGCAGACCGCAATCCTTGAAGAACCGGATGGTGTCTTCATCTAGATTGGCCCGGCTGTTGCAACTCCAGGTCACTCCCAACGGAGCGAGCTTCTTGGCAATCTCGCGAGCCCGCGGCAGGTTGGCCGTGAAGGTATCGTCATCGAAGAAAAACTCCCGAACCTGCGGGAAGAGCTTCTTCATGTATGCCATCTCGGCAGCAACATTATCGGCCGACCGCACCCGATACTTATGGCCACCAATGGTCTGGGGCCACAGACAGAAGGTGCACTGAGCCGGGCACCCTCGCCCCGTGTACATCGAAATGTACGGGTGCATCAGGTAACCAATAAAATACTTCTCGATCTCCAAATCCCGCTTGTAGACATCAGCCACCCAGGGCAACGCATCCATGTTGTGGATGAGTTCGCGCTCCGGGTTGTGGATGATCTTACCTTCCTTACGAAAGCTCAGCCCCGAGATGGATTCCATCGGGCGGTCTTCGCAGACCTCCTTGCAGGTGAAGTCGAACTCCTTGCGACCCACCCAATCGATCGCCGGAGAAGCCTTGAGCGTCTCGGTTGGCAAGACAGCCGTATGCGCTCCGATGAATCCGATCTTTGTCTCCGGACGCTGGGCCTTAATGGCTTCGGCCACCTTGCAGTCGTTCTTCAGCGACGGAGTCGACGTGTTAATGATGACATGGCTGAAGTCTTTGGCGATGCCCAGAGTCTCCTGGATCCCGATGTTATGGGGCGGACAATCGAGCAGGCGGGAGTTTGGCACCAGGGCGGCCGGTTGGGCCAACCAAGTCGGATACCAAAAAGAGGTCACCTCGCGACGGGCCTGGTAGCGGGCACCGGCACCGCCGTCGAAGCCGTCAAACGAGGGAGGAGACAAGAACAGGGCGGACATGGAGATCAGGGATGAGTTGAAAAGTGAGAAACTCAGTAAGAGGAAGATCGCTCCGATCTTACTCCGACTTGACCTCGATTTTCTTGGCTGCGGCTATCTTGGCCTTGAGGTCAGCCAGCTGATCAATCGCAGGCCCGGAAGCTCCGGTGGAGCACCCACCCGAACCGCCGGAATCTTCGTGGGAGTGATCGTGCGGCAAGTCATTGCCGCCGCGTGCGTAGGCAGATTTCACGCCAGCGAATTCACGGTTCACTGCCTCCTTGGCCTCAGCAAGGTGACCCTTGCCAATGGTCGCTCCATTGTAAGCCGAACGGGTCAACTCAGGGCTCGACGGGTAGGCCGGAGGCCGGGAACCGAAGTTGTACTTAAAGTTGACCCACGAATCCCTCGGTTTGCTGCTCAGAGCCCCTGACGGCTCAAAGCCTGAGTGCATCATGCAGTTGTCGCAGCGGACATCGCGGCCACAACCCTTTTCATCCACGCCGAATCGGTCCCATTTCACCTCGGCCAACATCTGGGCATAAGTGGGGTAATGACCCTCGGTCATCACATAGCAAGGAGCCTTCCACCCGCGGACATTATAGGTCGGCACAGCCCACGCACTGCAGGCCAACTCCCGTTTTCCGGCCAAAAACTCCAAATAACCCGGAGTCCCGAATATAGTAAACATCTCACCCCAACGCTCGATGTCCTTGAACTTCTGGCGGGTCATCTCACGGGTGAGGAAGAACTGGGCTGGGTCTTTGCCCAGGCGCTTGACCATGTCCTTCTTGGCAGCGTCGTAGTCGTAGCCCGGTGAGATGGTGTGGCCATCCACGCCCAGTGAGCTGAGAAACTTGAACATTTCTTCCAGTTCAGCGGCTTCAGTCTCCTTGTAGACCGTGGTGTTGGTGGCGACCTGGTATCCCAAGATCTTGGCCATTTGCATGGCCGCCACGCACTCCTTGAAAACACCTTCGCGTTCAACGATGAGGTCGTGGGTGAACTCCAAGCCATCGACATGGACATTCCAGTAATGCCACTTGCCGGGCCGGATCACCGTTTTGGACTTGGCCGTCGCATCCGCCTTGCGGATCGCTTCAGCCTCCTTTTCGGTCACCAATTTCTCAGTCAGCAACTGGGCCAACTGGGGTTCGAAGCTCGGCGTGTAAACGCAGGCCAAGTACTCCCGCATTTTCTTCCGCATGAAGACACCGTTGGTGCAAATGTACACCAGACGGCCCTGTCCCTGCAGACCTGCCACCAACTCTTCGATCTTGGGATAGATCAACGGCTCGCCGCCACAAATCGATATCATGGGCGCATCGCATTCGTCCGCAGCCGCCAGACACTGCTCCAGCGGCACCAGGTCCTTCAGCGACGTGGAATACTCCCGGATGCGACCACAGCCCGTACACGTTAGATTGCAGGTATGGAGCGGCTCCAACTGCAACACCATCGCGTACTTGGGTGTGCCTTTGAGCTTATGTTTAATGATGTGCCGGGCGATCTTGGCCGTCGGCGCGAGAGGAAAACGCATGGTTGGAAAATCAATGGGCAGGCACCCGGACCACTGCCGCCATGGCGACCACTTGGGTCGTCGTGGAAGTCAATGCAACCCCGTTGGTCGGAGAGCCAGGAGCCGAACGATGTGCAGGATCGGCCTTGAGCAGACCTGGAAGGAGTAACGTCGCCGGAGAGACGCTATGGGATCCACTGAACCCCCCGCATCCCGAAAACAGGGTAGAAGCGGCGAAAAAAAACAAAACCGCCATTCCCTGAAATCGATGAGACCCCTTCACGCCGTTCAGGATAGATCGGGCCGCTGCAGGGGCAATCCCCATTTTAGGCGCGTATTGAGGAAGGTCTTGTGGGTCCGGGTCGCACAGACCACCGTGGTGCTCAGCGACCATGAAATTCATCAGCCTGTTGGGAATCGTCGCCCTCATCGGCGTGGCTTGGCTGCTCTCTGAGCACAAGCGCCGCTTTCCGTTCCGGGCTGTGCTCTGGGGCGTAACCCTTCAGTTCTTCTTGGGATGGTTTATCCTCAAGACCGGTCCCGGCGAGGGTCTCTTCAACGCCTGCCAGCAGCTTGTTTCCCGCTTCATCGGCTTTGCGAACGAGGGCAACAAACTAATGTTCGGGCCGTTGGCCAATGAAGCGGTGATGTCCAAAGCCTTTGGCCCGGAAAACGCATTGCTCTTCGCCCTAGTCATCACCGGCATCATCGTATTGATCAGCACCGTCTCCTCGATCCTTTACCACTACGGAGTCCTGCAACTCCTCGTCCGCGCAGTGGCCTGGGTCATGCGCCAAACCATGGGCACCAGCGGCAGTGAAACCCTCAGCGCCGCGGCCAATATCTTTATGGGCCAGACCGAGGCCCCGCTGCTCATCAAGCCCTACTTGCCCGGCATGACTCGTAGTGAATTGCACTGCATGATGGTTGGCGGTTTCGCCACCATCGCCGGCAGCGTGATGGGTGTGTATTCGGGGCTGCTCAAAGTGCCCGCCGGCCACCTATTGACCGCCAGCGTGATGAGTGCGCCGGCTGCCCTGCTGATTTCCAAGATCATCATCCCGGAGACGCAAGTGAGCGAAACGGCCGCCGGTTCAACAGCCAAGATCGAGCGGGAGACCGTCAATGGGATCGATGCCGCCTGTTCCGGCGCCAGCGACGGCATGAAGCTAGCCATCAATGTCATCGCAATGCTGCTAGCCTTCACTTCGCTAGTCGCCGCCGTGAACTGGTTTCTCGGTCAGGGATTCAGCCAACTGGGGTGGCAAACCCAACAACCCCTGCAAACCCTGCTCGGTTACGCCAACGCTCCGTTTGCTTGGCTCATGGGTATCCCCTCCAAGGACTGCTTGGCCGTGGGACAAATCCTGGGCGAACGCATCGTGCTGACCGAGTTTGTGGGGTACCTCTCCCTGTCTCAGCAACAAGCGTCACTGGACCCCCGCAGTTACGTCATTGCCACCTACGCGCTCTGCGGATTCGCCAACTTCGGCAGCGTGGCCATTCAAATTGGAGGCATCGGTGCTCTGGTGCCCAGCCGACGCAAAGACCTGGCCCAAGTGGGCATCAAGGCCATGGTGGGAGGTCTCTTCGCCTGCTACATGACCGGCTGCGTGGTGGGATTCCTACTCTGAACTCTCCGATGCCTACAGAAATTCACCCTACAGCGGTTATCCATCCTTCAGCCCAACTCGGCGAAGGCTGCCAAGTCGGCCCCCATGCTGTCATTGATGCCCATGTGATCTTGGGGCCTCATTGCCACGTAGGCCCCGGTGCCTACCTGACCGGCCATACCCAACTGGGGTCAGGCAATCGCATCCATGCCGGGGCGGTTCTTGGAGACGCCCCTCAAGACTTTAAATACGCGGGACAACCCACTCGACTGCGTATCGGTAAGGATAACGTGTTTCGGGAACACGTGACCGTGCACCGCTCGAATCGCCTGGAGGAAGACACAGTCCTCGGCGACGGAAACTTTCTAATGGCCGGTTCTCATGTCGGACACAACAGTGTTTTAGGAAACCACAATGTTCTAGCGAATGGCGCCCTGTTGGGTGGCCATGTGGTGGTGCAAGACCGGGTCTTCATTTCCGGGAGCTGCCTGGTCCACCAGTTTTGCCGGATTGGTAGGCTAGCTCTGATGCAAGGCGGTTCGGCCATTTCACTCGACCTCCCTCCCTTCACGCTGGCGCAAGAAACAAACATCCTCTGCGGCCTCAATCGGGTAGGATTGCGTCGGGCCGGCATTAGTCCAGAAGACCGCCGTGCTCTCCAACGCGTGTATCACCTCCTCTTTCGATCGGTCCTCCCGCGGGCCGAGCGCCTGCGTCAAGCTGCCGCCAATTTCCCTCAACCCGTCTGTCAGGAATTAATCGCCTTCGTGGCCACATCGACCCGGGGCCTGTGTGCCGATCCAGGTCGCCGGAATGGTTCCAACTCCGACGAAGAGGCCTCAACCCACTGACCCGCAATCCCAGAGGCTATCCGGGCTCTACGGCCGGCCGATCTCTGAGCCTCCCAACGACAATAATGGAATTCGCTTACTCCCTGGTCCAACTGGCCAACGGCACCACCAGCATACGATCGCTGGCCGAAGGGGAGACCTTTCACCCAGTCATCGGCCCGGTCGCCGAGGCCGAGGCGCTGTACGTGAGACAGCTGCGACTCCCGGAACGCCTCACCGCATCCACCGAGGATGAATGGGTTCTTTGGGATGTGGGGCTGGGCAGCGCAGCCAATGTTACCACCGCCCTGCGGCATCTGGCCGGGATCCCGAAACGGATTTGCATCGTCAGTTTTGATCACACCCTAGAACCGTTGCGCTTCGCCCGAGACCATGCCCAAGAGTTGGGCTATCCGTTGGGCTTTGAAACCCCCTTCAGCGCGCTGCTGGAACATCATCAGTGTGAGTTCGTCCACGATCGCCTTTCAGTCCGCTGGCAAGCTGAGGTGGCCGATTTTCCCACCCTCATCCGTTCAGCCGCACCACTGCCGGCTCCCCACGCGATCTTCTACGATGCGTATTCCCCCGCACGGAATCCCGCGATGTGGACGCTGCCCCTGTTCCAACGACTCTTCGAGCGATTAGATCCGACTCGCCCCTGCGCCATGGCCACCTATTCCCGGGCCACCCTCCTGCGGACGACCCTGCTCCGGGCCGGCTTCTGTGTCGGCGCCGGCGAGGCCACCGGGGAAAAGGAAGAGACGACTCTGGCCGGTAATACGTTGTCCCTGATTCCTCGGCCCCTCGGAAGCGACTGGCTTGGCCGAGCTCTGCGTTCCACCAGTGCCGAACCTCTGGAGAGCGCTGTCTACCGGCAGGCTCCTTTGTCTGAAGGGACCCGAGCCGCCCTACTGGGCCACCCCCAGTTCCGGCAGGACTAAATCGTCAGACCCGGGGTTAGATTCTCAGGCGCGCAATAAGACTGGCTGGAAGAAAAGCCCGTCTGGCAGAACCTGTTTCGGGATTTAGAAATAGCCTGGAAAACCATCCTTCTCAAAAAGTCCGATGAAACCCAGACCACTCAATCTGGGTTGATTCATCGATTCGACGTGACCATCAAAAAACCAGCCATTGGCTCGGTTGGAATGACGGCCGTGAATCTCATAATCCTCATCGATTCGAAAGACATGAAATTGCCGGGCAGTAATGCCCAAACGACCCCGACTAGTGGTATCAGCCAAGTGGAGGTACGAGGAGGGTTGTTCTATCCGCTCACTCTGGAGAAATTCTTGAAGGGGCCCGGACCGTAGGACCTCCGGAGGGTCGACCCAAACACCGAAGGTCATCAGCCAATTGGTCCAAGAAGAAGGCGGATAGGTGGGGCACAGAAAGATGGAAGCAGGCAGGTTCTGATGGGCCGCCAACGACTGGGCCCACGTATTGGTGATCATCAATGGCGATTGGAGACGGACCGCACCCCGATGATCCTGCGCATAAAGTTGAGTGGCCAATCCTACCTGCCGCAAATTGCCCTGACAGCGTACCGCCCCCGCCTTGGCCTTGGCCGAGGACAATGCAGGCAACAGCATCGCCGCTAGAATGGCGATCACAGCAATCACCACCAGCAACTCCACCAAGGTGAACGCTTTACTGCGAGCGATCTGCGACCTCATTTGGCTGACATTACAAACATTGTTGAACGGGCGCCATCCACTTCCCAAGGAACACTCCTACCCGAAACAGGCCAAAACCAATCCCGCGCGAGGCCAATACTCCAGCATCGAGAGTCCTTTTACTCCGATGCTTTCACCGCTATGGCAAAACCCATCCATTGAAAGATAGGACACCATCTCACCCAAGACCTGAGCCGAACCCCAGAGGTCTGTGACCGGCCAGCAACCAAGCCAGTCGCCCTTCTACGAGGACATTCTCTCGTCCGGCCTGTCTTTTAGAGCGGCTGTTTCACCGAGCTTCTCTGCTAGGTTCCACGGCGCTGCACCCCGGCTCCTGTGCCAACTTCTCGTCCCAGTCTAGAAATCCTCAGCGCAGCGTCTCTCTGAATCTTCAGATAAGCTCCAAGAAACCGCTGGCAGTACAGCCCCCTGTTACTGTCCAAAAACCCTTCACAGATAGGCTTCAAAGCGACTGTTTAAGGAATGTTATTAACAGGTTATTAACAGGTTCAAATTCGCTATTTTTACCGTATCGAATACAGTTTGTTGAAATAGACTTATTGCTGAGAAACTTCAATTTTTATGGCTTTTTACGATCTATTCCCTCTACCTTTCATTGAGGCCAACCAACAGAAACTCGTCATCCTAACTAAGCGGTTGGACGGTTTGATCCTGCCTCATTGGCTGATGCTTCATTAGATATTTATTCTTGCCTTGTTTTTTCCATTCGATAGGTTCGCAGCACAACGCATCGTCCTATGCTGGTTTTCAGCTCAGGGTGGTCGGGTTCAGATAAATTAAAAAACGTATCCATCATGGACATTACCAAAGAGATCGAACGTCAGACTCAGGAACTCCAGAAGAAGCTGGCCTTGTTGAGCGACAACAACCTCCAAGAGCTGGTCACCAAAAAAGCCGCGCTGGAGACCGAATTGGCTGACATCGAAGCCAAGATTGCCAACACCTGCAAGCTTCTGGGTATTTCCACGTCCGGTGCCTCCTCCCCGGCCCGCTCTGAGCGGCGCACCCGTATGGGTGGTGATGTCATTCGTGCCAAAATCACTGAGGTTCTTAAAGCCGCCCCTCAAGGCCTTTCTCAGATCGACATTGCCAAGCAGACTGGGGTTTCTTACGCCAGCGTGATCAACTTCCTGAAGGACAATCAGGACACCATCCGCACTGAAGGCGATCGCAAGAGCAAGCTGGTCTTCCTCAAGTAAACGCGCAGGTCCTTGGACCTCCATTTTGGCCTCCATTGTGGCCTCCTCTTTGGCGATTTTCATCAGCCAAACAAAATAGCCAAAAATTCGAAAAAGGCCGGTATTCGCAGAGCGACCTGAGGGTTGCCTGAAATCGAATACCGGCTTTTTTTCGGTCTTTTTGTCGATGCCTTGATCGACGAATTCACCACTAAAACCGTTGGATCGGTTTGGCTGGAACTTTCAGAAGTCAGTCTGAAAATTGCACTTCAGGGGTTCAATAATCCGATCACCTCGTCGTGCAGTTCCGGCGCACAAGCCACCATGGAAGTCGCGCCGACGTGATTGGCCGGCTGGCCCTGCCAGTCGGAGAAACGAGCACCGGCCCCTTCCAAGACGGGCACCAACGGCAGGAGGTCCCACGGGTTCATGATCGGATCGACCATCACATCCACCCACCCAGAGCACAGCAGCAAGTAGCCGTAACAGTCTCCGAAGCCCCGGTAGAGCCGAACCGAGCCGCTCAGGGCATCGAACCGGGCTCCATTCTGGTACTTGGCTGGATAAAGGGGATCGGTCGTCAGGAGGGAAGCCTCGGAAAGGCGGGCGCAGGGTCGGACCCGGACCGGTCGATCATTGAGAGTGGTGGTGACTCCATCTCCAATCATCAACTGACGCGTCACGGGTTGGTGAATGCATCCCACAATGGGCCGACCGCGATGGAGCAAACCGATGAGAGTCCCAAAGAGGGGGACTCCCAGGATGAAACTTTTGGTCCCGTCCACCGGATCGAGCACCCAGACGTACTCGGCGTCGCCCCGTTCAGTGCCAAATTCTTCGCCGATAATGCCATGCTCTGGAAAGCGACGCGCAATCATCTCCCGCATCACCTTCTCGGCTCCGCGATCAGCGAGGGTCACGGGAGAGGCATCGCTCTTAAGTTCCAAGCCCATGTCCCGGGATCCGAAGTAAGGCAGGATAACCTGGGCGCTGGCCTCGGCGAGTTCCCGCACAAAGGCAACAAAGGGCTCGTGATTCATTAAGACGCCGGATGAGAGCAGAATTGCCCGTATTTGGAAACCGAAGACCCGTTACGAAATCGGCTCAGGACCGGGCCACTGCTAAGAGCCGCTCGGCCAACCGACTACCCAGCCGCTCGGCGTCCCGGACCGGCGCCTTATCCTCTTCGTAACGGCCCACGCCGTCGCGGAAGACCGCCACCCGCAGTTGTAACTGGTGTCCCACCACCCGGGCATAGCCAGCGATAGGACTCTGACATCCGCCACCCATACCGCGCAGGAAGGACCGCTCGGCCAGAACCGCCTGTTGGGTGTTGAAGTGATTCAGGATCTTGATCCGAGAGCCGATCTCCGAATCCCCGGTGCGGATTTCAAGAGCCACAGCACCCTGCCCCACAGCCGGTAGAAATTCTTCCGGCTCCAGGATCGTCCCGAGAATGCCCTCGGGCGGCGGATCAAACAGCCCCCGTTGGGCCGGGCTCAGACGATAATCGGCCCGCAGTGCCCCTTTGGGACTGAGGTCGAAACCCAAACGGGTCAATCCAGCCGCGGCAAGCAAGGTGGCATCGATTCCATCGTCCTGAAGCAGCTTAGAGAGCCGGGTCCCCACATTGCCGCGAATTGGCACCACGGAGACATCGGGCCGCAGCGCCTTCACCAGGGCCGATCGCCGAGTGCTGCTGGTGGCTACCACCGCACCCTCAGGCAAGTCTTCTAGCGAGAGGCCCGGACCAAAGCCCGAACGCTCCTTACTCCCCGGGGTCCAGTCAGCGACCGGGTTCTTCTCCGCAACAACCCGCACCACATCGCGGTACAGCAAAACCTCCCGGACATCGGCGCGCAGACAAATGGCTCCCAATGTCAGCCCTTCCGGCAATTCGGTGGGCAGATCCTTGAGGCTGTGGACCGCCAAGTCAGCCCGACCTTCCAAGAGGGCCAGTTCCAGTTCCTTGGTGAACAGTCCTTTCGGCAGTGGCGTCCCGGTGTCGGCCAGCGCCGAAGTCTGTAGGGCATCACCCGTGGTTCGGATCACTTCTAGTTCGAAGCGCTCGCCCGGGAATGCCGCCTGAAGGTGGTATTGAACCTGACGGGACTGGGCCAGTGCCAGGGCGCTACCGCGGGTGGCGATGAGGATGGGGCGATTCAGAGACATGGAAATCAGGCGGACGGTGAGCGCAAGGCAAAGGGACCGAAGCGACGCCCACCATCAAACTCGGCAGCGGCCTCGCGGATCATCATCTCGCAACGCGCTACCTCTTCCCGACGTTGGCGAGTCGCGGTATCAGCCACCGATTGGAGGTCATCGACATTGGCTAGGAACACTTCCGGCAACAAGGTCACGGCAGGATGGATGTCCCGCGGAACCGCCAGATCGATGAGCAAAATGGGACGAGGCCTGCGCCCTGCCATCAGCCGTTCCAGCCGATCCCGGTCGAGGATTGGATGCGGCGAACCCGTGGCGCTAATCACGATATCCACAGCGGCGAATTCATGCTCCCAGTCCTGGAAACCAATGGCCCGACCGTCCAGTTCTTCAGCCAAGGCTGCGGCACGGTCGAAGGAACGATTGGAGACGAGGATACCCTTAGCGCCACGACCCCGAAGCGCCCGGGCGGTCTTTTCGCTGGTGTCGCCAGCCCCGATCACCATCACCTGGCGCCGATCTAGGTCGTCGAAAATTCTCTCGGCCAGTTCGACGGCGACGGCGGCTACCGAGGTGTTGCCCCGTTGAATCTGGGTCTCGGTGCGGACGCGCTTGGCCATGGCGAACGCCCTTTGGAACGATCGGTTCAGGATGCCCCCAGTGCTCCCTGCGGCCAAGGCGACCGAGTAGAATCGCTTGATTTGACCCAAGATCTCCGTCTCGCCCAGCACCAAAGAATCTAGGCCGGAGACCACGCGGAATAGGTGCTCCAAAGCTGCGGTTCCCTGGTGGGTGTACACGATTCCCGACAGGTCACCGGATTGGCCCCGGTCGCGAGCCAGAAAACTCCGCAATTGCTGGGCCAAAGCCGCCGGATCGCCCGATGGGCTTGCGGCGTACAATTCGACCCGATTGCAGGTAGAAACCACCAAAGCCTCGGTGGCCAGACCCAAAGATCGAATGCGAGCCGCCGCGGACGCGAGGTCGGCCTCAGTAAAGGCCATCCGCTCCCGAACCTCGATGGGAGCGGTCTTATGACTGACGCCTACAGCAACAAGAGGCATCAGGAGTTGGGGCGTGGAACCCGGTTATGCATCTCGGAAAGAAGGTACATGCCCCAGAAGGTGAGCATGAGTACGGAGAAACCTAAAACCGAACCCCAAGCCAGCCGACGACCCCGCTGACGAAACTGCCAGGCAGCGATCAAGAGTCCGCCATAGAGAAGCCAGGTGACGCAGGAATAGATTACGAAGGGATCTGCGACAAACCACGCCCCCCTCGCCTGCCGCAAATACAAGGAGCCCGAAGCCATACCCGCAGACAGCAGCCCCCAACCGACCCAGAGCAGGCCCGTCGTCGCCGACTCCAATCGAGTGATGGGCGGCAAGAGCGCCCGCAACGCGCGGGCCTTGTCAAAACGCAAACTGTGCTCTTGCCGCAAGTACATGCCAGATGCCAGAGAACCCAAACCAAAGGATCCATAGGCCAAAAGAACTAAGGCCGCATGGATCGGACCCCAGCCGCTGGAGAAGTCAGGACGCTGACCGGCAGGCGGGTCTAGGGCGGGCATGAGCGCGAAGACACCCAGTAAAGTGAGGACCGGTGCCGCAAAGGTCCCCAAGAATCGCATGCGACTGAATCCTCCGATCAGCCAGTAGACCGTGGAAATGGTCCAGGTCACGAACATGGTCGCTTCGAACAGGTTGTTAATGGGACACCGTTCGAGGGAAAATCCGCGGCGAAACATGGCCCCGGTGTGGAGCACCCAACCGACCGACATGAGCGCGTACAGCGCGACACTGTCCCGCTGAAACTGCCGACGCCAAATGATCACAGCAAAGCCCGCAGCTAGCGCATACAGCACTACCGCGGCACCAAACAATCCTCGATCAGAAAACGGCAACGACACGAGAGAACCAAGTTAGATGCAGTCAAGGGATAGGCAAACCGCGGTTCGGTCGTTCGATTTGGACGACCCAACCGCCAGCCTCTGCCCTTTCATTCAACAGCCCGCCCCTAGACGGGGCTCGCAGGATTAGTGCTTTTTGACCCGCACGTTGCGGTATTCCACGATCGACTTGGGATCGTGGGCCTGGAAGGCAATGGTACCCTCATTGAGCTTGCGCTCGAAATCCTTGCCCGCCTTGCGATTGGGCTCCTCAGTGAAATCATTCACCAGCTTGCCGTTGAGGAAGATCTGGACGCGATTGCCCTTCACAATGACGTGGTGGGTATACCACTCGTTGTCGCGAACCACTCCCTCGATCTTGTCCGCTTTGACGTCCTGCACCGAGTAGATGCTGCCCGATTTGCGCCAGTCGCCCTGGGTCTGATTGACCTGGGTCTCGTAGCCACCCCAGGGCCATCCAGAATCCTGGTACTTGGTGTGGATGTAGATGCCACCGTTGGAGTTGGGGGCCGTCTTCACATCCACCTTCAACTCAAAGTCTTTGAAGGGAGCCAGCGGGCCGGTGTAAAAATTGTGGGACCGCTCACCCTGGGCCTTAAAGCCGCCGTCTGCGAGGCTCCAAGAGGCGGGCGTCTCGTTGACCTTCCAGCCGGTCCAAGAGCCGTCGGAGATCAGGGTGAAGCCCTGGGAATCTACGTGGCCAATTTGGCCCGGCTTGGGTTTAGAGGCGGCAGAATCAGCGGCATTGGAGGCACAACCAGCGAGGATCGCGGCGGCCACGACGATGGGGAAGCAGAAGGTCTTCATAGGGCGCAGTCTAGGAACTGACAAGATCATGCCCCTGGTCCCATCCGCTCGGCAAACCGGAATTCACCGACGGGATGAATTGCCGACAGCGCTGCTTCCCGTTGAAGTCATGCCGTGTCCGACACGACAACCACCCAGCCCTGTGCCGCTCCGACGGTTTCCCGACGGTCGCGGGGGGCTTGGCAACCGTTCACTGGTAATGGGGTGTCCCGCTTTGCCGATGCGAGCGGCAGCCGTGCCCTCGGATTCCTTGGAGGTTTCGCTCTTACCTCAGCCCTGGTGCTGGGCTGGGCATTGCACACCACCTGGTGGCCCGTCGTGGACCAAGCCGTGCGAGAGTTTCCAGAAAACGGCCCAGCCCTGGTACAGGGTCGATTCAATTGGCCGGAGACCGCACCGCGGTTGCTGGCCGATTCGCCCCACCTCGGTGTGGCCGTCCGCCCCAGCAACTTAGATCCGCTCGGTCGTACAGCCGATCTTCAACTCGAACTCCTTCCGGAAACCCTGAGACTGGCCGGAATCGCTGGATTCGTGGACCTGCCTTGGCCACCGACGGCGACCCTGCCGCTGGGTCGTCTCCAAGCGCAGGCTGCATGGGAGGCTTGGAGGCGGCCCGCTTTGGCCGCTCTCATCGTCACAGCAGCGACGGCCATGACGGTGATCTGGAGCCTATTGGCCCTCACTTTGGCGATACCACTGCGAATCGTCGCCTTCCTGTTGCAGAAGCAGATCACCCTCGGTGGGTGCTGGCGCCTGAGCGCCGCGGCCAGCATGAGCGGGTCGCTGGTGCTCAATCTGGGACTCGGTGGTTATGTGGTGCGGTGGTTGTCCTGGCCTGCTCTGGCCGCCGTGGTCGTGATCCACCTGCTGGTCAACGGGCTGTTCGTTAGTTGGGGACTCGTCAGTCGTCCCAAGAAAAACCGTACAGCATCGGCACCCAACCCCTTCCACCCGAAGGATGCAAAGTCGGGTTCCCGAAAGTCCGGACGTAATCCGTTTGGATGATCGAATCGACCACCTCGAGGGCAGGGCGATTCGGTCGGCCTCGGATCAGCGGGCGGGCGGATTGATCCGCGCTCCCTTGGCCTTGAGTTGTTCGAGCTGGGCCTTGGACTGCTTGGACAGCGGATTGCCATCGAGGTAGACCCGAACGAACGGGGCAAAGTTCCGGGTCTTCTCCAGATCGGGGGTCATCCATCGGCTCAGGGGAGCCAAGTCTCGAATGCGATTGTGTGACAACTGCAAGAAAGACGGAGCACGGATGCCGGACAACGGCGCCAGATCGCTGATACCGTTGTGGGCGGCCGAGAGCAGTGTTAAATTGCGGAAGGCTCCGAAACCCTCGATGGAGCGGATCTTGTTGTGATCAATATACAAAGTTGCCACCCGGGGCAAATTGGTCAGCAGCGCCACCGAGCCGAGACGGTTGGCCGACAAGTAAATCGAGGCAAGGTTGGTTAGACCGGACAAGGGCTTCACGTCCTTCACTCGATTGTGAGAGAGCTCGATGTATTGCAAGGCCGGCACCGAGGCCAGAGGGGCAATCACCGAGACCTGATTGGAAGCCAAGTTGAGGTACTGGAGCTGCTTCAGTCCGGCCAGGGGTACGAGATCAATGATCTGGTTGCCCGGGATCTCCAGCGAAGCCAACGCGACGCAATGCTCCAGACCCGCCAGGCTGGTGATGCCCGAGAAGGGCGCGGACACGGTGGACACCGTGGCCACATCGGCCGCCGTCAACGGATCCTGAGATTCGCGCTTGGCGAAGACCTGCCGACGCACCGCTGCTTCAAGCTTCTTGTCCTTGAAGACCGAGACCGGTGCGTTGGTGGCCGCGGGCTTCTCAGCAGGCTTGGGCGCAGGTTCTGCCGCGCTCATCGGCACCGAAGCCAACAGCAACACCGATGCACACAGGGAGGAGAGGATAGCTCGCTTGTTCATGGAAATTGTTCCGTATAATGACCAGCCGTGGAATCAACGGAAGCGATTTTCAGATCGAAGTCTCTCCCGGATTTGTCGTCGCTCCGACCTGGGGCCGCTAACGGATCCCTGGCGCACCCCGGAATCATCCAACTGAATGGTTCAGCGCTTTGAGGAAGTGTTGGTCTTGAAGGCGCCACGAAAGAGCCAGTGCCGCTTAAGCCCACCCAAAAAGTCGGAGGAGTTGGTGAGGACCCCCTCGACCGCCGGCAGGGTGTTTGAGCGAACCGTTCCCAGAGTCCGCTCAACCTCAACCAGTGTGCCCGGCAAGGTGGTATTGAGATTGGAGACCAACGGCCCCACCCCTTGGATTTGCTGGTTCAGCTGCGTAACCAGTGGCGGGACCGTGCGGCCCAGATCGGTGAGCAGCGGTGGCAGCGTGGTGTTGAGGTTGGTCAGGAGCGGAGGCACCGTGGAGTCGAGGTTCGAGACGAGCGAACCAATGCCCCCGATCTGAGCGTTCAAATTGGTCAGAGTCAGAGTCAGCGCCGAATTGAGATTGCTCGGGATCAGGATCTCCCCAAGTCCGCCGGGTCGGTCGAAGCGGGCCGACAAGTTAGTGGGGAAGAGCAAGTCGCCCAAGCCACCGGGCTTGGTGAAGGCTTCTCGAATCCGCGGTACCAGCAGGGTGAGTTCACCGATGAGATCTCCCGTGACCTCGGTGCGGATAAAGTAACCCTTGGCGTCCTCGGCAACCGGATCATAGCGGATGAAGTTCGTAACGTTCGGCCGACCTAAATTGTAGGCGTACTTGTCCCACAGGACACCCAAGGCTCCCCCGCCGGTGGCATTGGTGGACGGGGCCGTGGTGGCGATGCCAAGGCCCTGGCTGCGGGTTATCTCCAGGAAGTTTCCTCCAGCGATGTCGATGGGCAGGCCACTGACCTTGAGCTTGGAATCGGTGAAAATGTACCCGTGGTAGGGGTCCCGCACCAGGAACCGAACAAACACGTTGAAGCCCTCGCTTCGGTGCCAGGAATCATCCGGGGCCGTGTCGATCTGGACCACCTCGCCGATGGTGAAACCCAGCATCTTCACCGGAGTACCCACTTTCACCGAACTGCCGTCTCGAAGGTAGGTGTAGTAGGGCACCTGACGAACCCACCACCCACGTTTGTCACCGGTGGTCTTGATGAAGAATCCCAAGCCGAGGAGTCCCACGATCACCGCGCCCACCAGAAAGAGCACCACGACCCATTCCACCCTTCGAAGGCGGGTCCGAAGTTGAGGAGTCAAATCCTGCAGGGCCATAGTCAGGGACGGGGTTCAGTGAGATCGCGGAAACCCTCTTCACCTGTGGCGGCAAGAACGGCTTCGATGTTGGAAAGGATGCGCCAATGGCCGCTGGCGACCAGCGCGAAGCGAGGGTCCAGACCCACGTACGGGCGCACCGCATCCGCCGTTGTGACGATGGTCAAGGGTTGGCCACCGAGCAAGGGATGCCCGGCCAGAGCCTCCGCCAGAAATCCGCGCCACCAACGCAAATGAACGGCATCCAGACCCGCCAGTGGGTTGTCGAGCAGGAGGAGGCTCGGCTCCAACACCAGGCTTCGGGCCAGCGCGACCCGGCGCGACCAAGACCGACTCAAGGAGGCGGGTTTCCGAGAGAGGATCGATTCCAACTGGAGGTAACCAATCAACGGCTCGAATTCTCTGAGGGCCTCGTCATGGGAGCGATTCTGGTGATAGCACCACGGGAGGAGGATGTTTTCTGCCACGCTCAGGGCTGAGAACAGTCGCCCGCTCCCATCGAAGACCAAACCCAAACGACGACGGGTCTCCCGCAATCCCGCGTCGTCGTCTCCGGAGGCATCGACGCGGCGACCAAACACGCGAACCTCGCCCGCCGCTGCCGGAATTAATCCGGCCAAGGTCTCCAAAAGCGCGGTCTTCCCGGCACCCTGCGCGCCGGCCACCACCCAAAGTTCACCCGTGTCTACCGTCCAGTCCACCGCCTGAAGCGAGACCCCACCCGTTGAGGTCGAACTAGCGATCCCCAGCGATCGGGCCTCCAGCGCAGGGGTGGTGGATGGAGGTGTCCTCACAGGAGCAAGTACACGGTGATAAACAGGGCGTCGATCATCAGGCATCCCACCACGCAAACGGCCACCGTCCGCGTCGTCGCCGGGCCCACTTCCTCCAAGGTCATCGGACGGGCCAGTCCCTGATAGCAAATCACCCAGCCGGTGAGAGCCCCGAACAACAACGTCTTGAGGACCCAGAGTGGAAAATCCAGAGCACTCATGGCACTAGCGATCTGGGTGAAAAACTCGATCGGAGACGCTTTCAATCCGCGGGCATAGGCAAAGAGATAGCCCGACCCCAGCGCTATTAGAATGAGGTAAGCACTGAGTGATACCACCGCCACCGCGAATCCGATCACCCGGGGCACCACCAAATAATGGATCGGGTCGATGCCCAGGGCTTCGAGGGCTTCCACCTCACCTAGTGCCCGGGCCGTGCCCAATTCAACCACCGACGCCGTACCCACCCGGGCGAGCACTAAGAGGCCAGCAATCATTGGCACCATCTCCCGCAAGAACACCGTGACAATGAATGTTCCAGTGAAGTTCCCGGCGCCGAATTGCTCCATCAGCGAAACGGTTTGCCCCACAAAAACCACACCTAGAATCACTCCAAGAAAACTAATGATGGGTAGGAGGCGTACTCCGCATCGATGGATTTCGCCCATCACCTGCGGGCGCATTACCTCGGAATTGTCCCGATGACGCCGAGCCGCCGTCGCCAGCGTAATGAGGATGAAGGCACCCAGACGGGTCAGGCTGCGCCACTCACCAAGCAAGGCACCCAGCCACCTCAACCCTCCATCGGAATCCTCGCCGGCACCGGCGTTTCTGAGAGGGGGTGGGGTCGCCTCCATGTGTGTCGGCGGGATCAGCGGCTGGCCGTCTGCGGTTCGCGCTCAATCGACGGCACCGCCGCTCCGATCAGCCGCGACATGCGCTCGAAGGTGACGTCTTCATCCCCCGGCTCGCTGAGCGAGAAGAAGGAGATGTAGGCCCAGCGCGGACTGCGCCCCTTGGAAAGAATGTCC
>Ga0255131_1000071_pt1 | contig 30121 bp, 29 predicted proteins | sample Law_Yuk_RepC_8d_FD_188554 | JGI IMG/M metagenome (GOLD analysis project Ga0255131, IMG submission 188554) | Freshwater microbial communities from St. Lawrence River, New York, United States - Law_Yuk_RepC_8d | ecosystem: Environmental > Aquatic > Freshwater > River | place: USA: New York... | reverse complement strand
TTGCCGATCTGGCCGGCAGCGACACCATCGCCGCCGCCCATGTGGCCGAAGCGGTGCAATACCGACGGGTACTCAAGACCCATTGACCTGCATGGCCGCGGGCGTGGCGGGCGCTGGCCCCGGATAATGTGCCCATGCCCCACGCCAGACCCCACACAGCGACCGCCGCACAACTCGGGCCTTTCAGTGTCTGGCTGTCGCTGCCGCAACTCATCACCTGGGGCAGCGTGTTCTACACCTTTTCCTTGCTGATGACGCCGCTCGAAGCCGAGCTGGGCATGGGCCGGGCCGAGTCTTCATTGGCGTTCAGCCTGGCGCTGCTGGCCGAAGGGCTGATGGCGTACCGGGTGGGCCGCTGGATCGATGCGGGCCATGAGCGTGCGGTGATGACGCTGGGCTCGGTCTGGGTGGGCCTGGGACTTGTGGGCCACAGTGGGGTGACGTCTGTTGCAGGTTTTTATGCCGCCTGGATCTGGCTGGGTCTGGGCATGGCGGCCACGCTCTACAACCCGGCCTTTGCGGTGGTCACGCGGCGTTTTGCCGAGGATTTTCGACGCGCCATCATCACCCTGACCTTTTTGGGCGGGCTGGCCAGCACCGTGTTCATCCCGCTCTTTGCCTGGTGGATGGAGCTGTGGGGCTGGCGACAGGCGCTGTGGGCACTGGCGGGGCTGCAGTTTCTGGTGTGCGCGCCCTTGCATGGCTGGCTGCTGCAAGGGGCGCCGCGCCCGCACAGCCGCACCTTTGATCGCTCGCCTTCTCCAGACAATGCAACAGCCGATGCCCCCGCACAGACCGTGCCGGTGCGCGCGCATTTGCGCCGCGCGCCGTTTTGGCTGCTGGCCGTGTTCATGGTGCTGACCATGGCGGTCACCTCGGCCTTGCCCGCACACATGATCGCCTTGCTGCAGGAGTCGGGCCTGTCCCCGGCTTGGGTGCTGGCCATTCCGGCGGCCATTGGCGTGATCCAGGTGCTGGGGCGGCTGGTGCTGTTCGTGTTCGAGCGGTATTGGGATGTGCACGCCGCCAACCGCTGGATCCCGACCCTGATTCCGGCGGGGGTGCTGGTGCTGCTGGTGGGCGGCCTGCATCCGCTGGCGGCCCTGGTGTTCGTGCTGCTGTATGGCTTGGGCAATGGCATGAACACCATCGTCAAGGGCACGGCCATGGCGCAGTATGTGAGCCGCGAGAATGTGGGGCAGCTCAACGGTTTGCTGGGCCTGCCGATCGCGCTGGCGCGGGCCGCCGCACCGCTGGTGCTGGGCCTGCTGTGGTCACCACAGCAGGGCTACACCCTGGCGCTGTGGTGGCTGTTGACCGCCAGCTTGGTGGGCACCGGGGCGCTGTGGGCGGCGCAGCACCATGCCCAGCGCGCCCCGAAATAGGGTGGACCAGACGCAGCCGGGCTCAGGCCATCGACTCGCCGTTGCGAACGCGGTGCACCGAGGCCACGTCCAGCACCCAGACCAGGCCGTCCCCGATTTGTCCCGTGCTGCAGGAAGTGATGATGACGTTGCGGATGGTCTCGACCATGTCATCCGGGCACAGCACACACACCATGTACTTTTCGGAAAAATCGGTCAGCTCGTCACGCACGGTGCGCTTGTCGACGGCAGCCGGGGCGGTGAAGCCCTGGGCACTGAACATGGACACGCCCGGGAAATTGGGGATCGCGCGCAAGGCTTCGCGCAGGCGTTCGCGGCGATTGGGGCGAATGATGGCTCGTACTTCTTTCATCCATAAACTCCAGATTCAGGCTTCTTGTGGCACATCATCGAACCACCTGTAGAGGGTCGGCAGCACCACCAAGGTGAGTAATGTAGAGGAAATCAGACCCCCGATGACCACCACGGCCAGGGGGCGCTGGACCTCGGAACCCGGGCCTGTGGCAAACAGAAAAGGCACCAGGGCCAGCATGGCCACGGTGGCGGTCATCAACACCGGCCTGAAGCGCTGGATACAGCCCTCGCGCACCGCTGCAGCCACCGACAGGCCGTCTTCACGCAGCTTGCGGATCGAGCTGACCAGCACCACACCGTTGAGCACGGCGATGCCCCACAGGGCGATGAAGCCCACTGAGGCCGGCACACTGATGTATTCGCCCGACAAGAACAGCGCAATGACGCCACCCACCGATGCGAACGGCAGCACCAAGATGATCAGGGAGGCCAGGCGCACCGAGTTGAACAACATGAACAACAGGAAGAAGATGGCCGCGATCGTCAAGGGAACGATGATGGTGAGCGTGGCCATGGCGCGTTCCATGTTTTCAAACTGGCCGCCCCAGGACAGGTAATAGCCCTCGGGCAGGCGCAGTTCTGCATCCACCCGGCGCTGCACCTCCTGCACGAACCCGCCCAGATCGCGGCCATTGACGTTGGCACCCACCACCACACGGCGTTTGCCGAATTCACGGCTGATGGTGGGGGGGCTGTCCACCAGCTCAATGGTGGCCACGGCCGACAGCGGAACCAGCGTGCCATCGCTGGTTTTCAAGGTCGTGTTGCGAATGGCCTGGATCGAGTTGCGGTTTTCGGCCGGGTAACGCACCACAATGCCAAAGCGTCGCTGGCCTTCGTACAACTGCCCCACTTCATTGCCGCCAAAGGCGGTTTCGATCAGGTCGTTGACATCGGACACGTTGATGCCATAGCGGGCGATCGACTGCCGATCGATCTCGATGGTCAAGGTCTGCTGCCCCGACAGGCGCTCCACACGCAAATCAATGGCACCCGGCACGGTGCTGACAATCCGGGCCAACTCTTCGGACACCCGTTTGAGTTCAGACAAATCGTCGCCAAACACCTTGATGGCCAACTGCGAACGCACGCCGGTCACCATCTCGTCCACCCGTTGGGCGATGGGCTGGTTCATGATCACCTGCACCCCCGGCAACACCGCCAGCGCCTTGCGGATGTCCTCTTCGATTTCAGATTGGGTACGGCTTGAGTGGCGGTCCATCACCACAATCGGGTCGGATTCATTGGGACCCGCAGGGTCGGCCAGGGATTCACCACGGCCGAGCTTGGCCACCACCGACTGGACACCCGGCACCTGCGAGACGATTTTCATCGCCTCGAACTCCAGCTTGAGCGACTCCTCCAGAGAAATGCTGGGCACCCGGATGATTTGGGGCACGATGTTGCCCTCCTTCATGGTCGGAATGAAGCTCTTGCCCAACAGCGAGAACAGGGAAAGAGAGCCGACCAGCAAGGCCACAGCCACCGTGATCGTCTTTTTTTCTGCCGCCAATGCCAGGTGCAGGATCGACAGGTAGTGGCGTTTCAAAAACGCGATCGGCCGGGTGTCATGGTCACTGCCGCCGCGCAGCACGTAACTGCACAAAACAGGAGACAAAAAGAGCGAGACCACCAAGGAAACGGCCAGCGCAATCGCAATGGTCAAAGCCAGGGGCGCAAACATTTTGCCTTCCATGCCCGTCAGGGTCATCAGCGGCAGGAAGACCAGGATGATGATGGACATGCCATACACCGTGGGCTTGGCAATCTCGTTGGTGGCCTCCAGGATGGTGCGCAGCCTGGACTCACCGCTTCGAGCGGCCTGTCCCAATTTGTGGAAGACGTTTTCCACCACCACCACCGTGCCGTCGACCATCAGGCCGATCGCGATCGCCAAGCCCCCCAGCGACATGAGGTTGGCCGACAGCCCCAGTTGGTTCATCACCATGAAAGTGACCAATGGCGTGATGACGATCGTGGCCACCACCACCAGACTGGAGCGAACGTCGCCCAGGAACAGCAACAAAATGATGACGATGAACACAATGCCTTCGAGCAGGACTTTGGTCACCATCCACAAGGCCGAGTCCACCAACTCGGTGCGGTCATAAAAGGCTTCGATTTGCAAGCCGCCGGGCAGCATGCCCTTTTGGTTGATTTCATTGACCTTGGTTTTGACCCGACCAACCACCTCTTTGGCGTTGGCGCCGCGCAGCATCATCACGATGCCGGCCACGGCTTCGGTCTCCCCGTTTCGAACCACGGCGCCTTGTCGCACGGCGGCGCCCACCTGAACCTGCGCCACATCGCGCACGAACACCGGCACATCACCGGTCTCCTTGAGGATGATGTTGCCAATGTCATCGGCGGTCTGGATCAGGCCCACGCCACGGATCAGGTATTGCTCTGCCGAGGACCGCAGCAGACCGCCGCCCGAGTTGGCGTTGTTGCGCTCCACCGCTTGCAGCACCTCGCGCAGTGTCAGGCGGTAGTGCCGCAAACGGTCCGGATTGACCAGCACCTGAAACTGCCGCTCCAGGCCGCCCATCGAGTTGATTTCGGCGACCCCGGGGATGGAGCGCAACATCGGGCGCAACACCCAGTCCTGGATGACACGGCGCTCCATCAACTCGCTTTCCGTGAGTTGGCGGTTGCCATCGTCCGGGTGCACCAGCGTGTACTGGAAAACCTCACCCAAACCGGTCGACACAGGCCCCAGAACCGGAACCACGCCATCGGGCATGCGCGGGGTGACTTCAAGCAAGCGCTCCATCACCAGCTGGCGTGCGAAATAGACATCGGTCTTGTCGTTGAACACCAGGGTGACCAGCGACAGGCCCGCGCGGTTGAGCGCACGCATTTCGGTCAGGCCCGGCAAACCGGTCATGGCCACTTCCAGGGGCATGGTGACAAAGCGCTCCACCTCTTCCGGCGAGCGCCCGGGCACCTCGGTGGCCACCTGGACCTGGACGTTGGTCACATCGGGAAATGCATCAACGGACAGGCGCATGGCCGCCCGGGTCCCAAAACCCAGCAACACAATCGCCACCACCAACAACAGCAAACGCTGGGTCAGGGCGGCACGGATCAATGACTTCAGCATGGGTGGTCCTTGTTACTGAAGTTCGGCACGTTTGCGCTCGTTGTGCAAATGGAAGGCGCCTTCGATGACCACCTGATCCCCCGGATTGAGCCCTTTGCGGATGGGTCTGAACGCTTCGTGGGCGGGGGCCAGTTCCACCGTTGTGAAGCGGTAAGTGCTCTCGGCGACTTTCAGGTAAACATGGTCGCGGTCACCCTCTCGGATGACGGCATCCTGAGGCACGACCAGCTCGCTGTTGGCCTCGCCCCGGATCCGCATGGTGGCCAGCATTTGGGGTTTCAGGTCACGGTTGAGGTTATCGACCTGTGTCCGAAACGGCACGGTGCGCGTATCGGGCGAAACCGCATCACCGACATAAATGATTCTGCCGGACAGCTGACGGTTGCCCAGGGCCGGCACCTCGATGTCCACTTGCTGGCCCAGGCGCACCAGGCGCGCGGTCTGTTCAGGCAATGCCCCGCTCACCCAGACATTGCCCAGATCGGCCACGGTGAACAGGTGGTCACCCGGCTGCACCACCTGGCCGTTGCTGATCTTGCGCTCCAGCAGAACACCCGACTGGGTGGCCAGCACCGGTGCATGCGACTGCAAGGCCCCTTGCTCGCGCAAAGCCTCAAGGGGCGCACCTGCAATGCCCAACAACTTGAGCTGGTCGCCCAAGGCGCGCAGCTCGGCACGGGCCAAGGACAGCTCGGATTCGCGGCGCTGCAGCTCGGCCGCACCGATCACATCCGCCTGGAAAAGTTGACGTGCCCGGTCCACGGCACGTTCAGACAGGCCCGCATTCGAGTGCGCACGCAAAAAAGCCATCTGGGCCTGCGTCAATTCGGGGCTGGCGACACGCGCCAAGGGTTGGCCGGCCTTGATGCGGTCGCCCACCTCAACCAGCAGCTCGGTCACGCGGCCGGTGACGGAAGCCCCGATGCGGGTCACCTGACGCTCGTTGGCCTCGATTCGGCCGGGCACCTCTTGAATGGGAACGATGCTGCGCATGCCCACTTCGGCCACTTTGAAACGGCTGGCCATGGAGGGCTCCACCTGGATTTGCAGGGGGTCACCGGCTGGCTTGGCCACATCGGCCGCCACCGGTGCGGGCTGTTTGCCACAGCCTGCCAGCATGAAGGCACTGACCACGGTGGCCAGAACAATGGAACGTGGGCCCACGGGGCGCTCAATCAGGGAATACATGGCAATCATTTTCCGGAAAGGTGTGAATCAGAGGCGTATCGGGCACTGAGTTGCATCAGGGTGATGCGGGCCACTTGCAACTGGTAGCGGGCCTGCAGCAAGTCCGCGCGCACGCTGCGCAGCACACGCTGGGCGTCCAGCACGTCCAGGATGCCCCGTTCCCCAAAACGGTAAGCCGCTTCGGCAACGCGCAAAGCCGATTCGGCTTCGCGGACCACGCCCTGACTCAGGGCATCGACACGCAAGCGGGACATCTCCAGGGAGCGCCAGGCCAGCAAAATCTGCTGTGACATCTCGGCCTGCCGACCTTCGTAGCGCGTGCGGGCCCTTTCGAGTTCAGCCACGGCTTCGGCAATCGGGCCCTGGCGCTGGTCGAGCAAGGGGATCTGGACACCCACCCCCCACTGGGACTGACGAACCTGGGGATCGCTCATCTGGGCGTAACGCAAATCCACCGACGGCAGCAGGCTGGCGCGCACGGCCGCCAGGCGGGACTGGGCACGGTCCAGCTCGTGCTTGAGGGTCAGGACCTCCGGATTGGATTGGCTGGCCGCCGCCTGCAATTGCGCCAACGTGAACGTCATCGTCCTTTCTGCCGCCGTCGGGGGCTTGAGCTTCCAGCGCGCTGGCAACTGTCCGGCCGTCAGCCGGTTGATTTCGAGCAAGGTCTTGTCGGCGCGCAGCAAGGCGTTTTGCTCGCGTTCACGCGCGTTGATGACCTCGGCGTCGGCTTTGATCAGTTCATAACGGGGGGCCTCGCCACTGCTCACACGGACCCGCACCCGCTGCTGAACCTGCTCGAGCAAGTTCAGCGACTCGGCTGCGGCCTGGGCTTCGCCCTGGTGCAGATCCGCTTCAAAAATGCGCATCCAGAGCTGCGCCAGAAGGTCGTTGCGCACAGCCGCCAATTGCTGCTCGGCACTTTTTTCACCCGCTTGGGCACCGTCCATGCGCGCGCGCCGCAGTTGCGGGTTTTCAATCGGCTGGGTCAGCGACCAACTTTGGCTGGAAGCCGAGCCCGCGCCCAGCGCCTGCCAGGGGCCGCGTGACCACTCCACGCGCGGATTGGGCAGGGCGCCTGCCGTGGTCACCGAGGCCCGGGCGGCATCCACCGATTGGGCGGTGGCCATGAGCAAAGGGTTGAACCGCAACACCAGGGCTTCCAACGCAGCGCTGTCAAAGGCCTGGACGTCGGCGGCCAGCGCGCTTGCCGGGCCAGCCGCCGTGGCAGGCGCGGTGCTGGCCATCGCACTGGCAAAGGGTGTGCCCGCCCAACAAGCGCTCAACACGCACAACGCCGCCACCACGGGAGTGGGCGTCTTCAAGCGGAAAGGGCTGTGCAAGCCCCTGGAAAAAATCATGGCAATGTCCTGGGTCAAGGTGTCTGGCGTGGATGGCCGATATTCTACAAAAAACAGAACGATGAAATAATTTACTCAGTTTAAACCGAATTTAGAAAGGGGAATTCAAACGTCAACCAGCCCTGTCGATCATCCACATGACGACCCGGCCTGCACGGTGCGTGTGGGATTGATCCCGCTGGCCTCAGGGCTTTGAATGCCACCGATCCTGACCCGGGTTCAGAGCGCTGGGCTATAAATACCGGATGCACATGGCCCACGTTGTGATCGTCAGTCCTGCCCGGGCCCGGGACAACAATGGCAATTGGCAAACCGCGCGGCGTTGGCAACGCTTGCTGTCGCCCCACCGCGTGCGCATCGTGCAGCAGTGGCCCGATGCCCACGCCGAAGGCGACGGCGTGATGCTGGCCCTGCACGCACGGCGCTCGGCCGATTCGGTGCAGGCTTGGCACACCCGGCATGGCCAGCGCGGCCTGGGGGTGGTGCTCACCGGCACCGACCTGTACCGCGACATCGCGCATGACCCCATGGCCCAGCGTTCCCTGGGACTGGCCCAGTCACTGGTGGTGCTGCAGGCGTTGGGCATCCGCAGCTTGCCACCCGAGCAGCGGGCCAAGGCCCGCGTGATTTTTCAGTCGACCGGCAGGCGCCAGACCCTGCCCAAAACCACGCGCCACCTGCGCGCGGTGATGGTGGGCCATTTGCGCGAAGAAAAAGACCCCCTCACCCTGATGGCCTGCGCGCGCCTGTTGCCCGAAGGCGCAGGCGTGCTGGTCGACCACATCGGCGCCGCACTCGACCCTGCGCTGGGTCTGGCCGCGCACAACACGCAGGCGCAATGCCCGCATTACCGCTGGCTGGGGGGTTTGAGTCACGCACACACCCTGCAGCGCATCCAGCGCGCCCACCTGCTGGTGCATTGCAGCCGCATCGAAGGCGGCGCCCATGTGCTGATGGAAGCGGTGTGCAGCGGCACACCCGTGCTGGCTTCCCGCATCGATGGCAACATGGGCTTGCTGGGTGATGATTACGCAGGCTTGTTTGAGCCAGGGGACGCCCGGGCGCTGGCGCATGCCTTGCTCGCGCTGCGGGCAGACGGTGCGCAGCTGGACCAACTGCGGGCCCAATGTGCCCTGCGCGCCCCTTTGTTTGAAGCGACTCACGAACGCGCCGCCTTGCACCGCTGGGTGCAGGACCTCGGCAGTGCCTGAAGCGGCTCAGCGCCGCAGCACCGACATCCAGCCGAGCTGGTCGGGCGTGAGCGCCGCATCGGGCGTGAGCATGGCGCTGGCCAAAGCCTGACGGCTCGCGGGGTCGGCCGCTGGCAAGGGGTGCAACAACAAGGCATCGAGCACCTGTGCGGCTTTGGCCAAGGTCTTGCCATACAGCTCAAAAATACCGGTCACGCTGACGTGCTGCGTCGGGTCATCCAACCAGCAGTCGTAGTCGGTGACCAAGCCCACGGTGGCATAGGCCATCTGGGCCTCGCGGGCCAAAAACACCTCGGGCACATTGGTCATGCCCACCAGGTGACACCCGGCCTGGCGCAGGAAATGGCTTTCGGCCTGTGTGCCCAGGCGCGGGCCTTCCACGCAGCCGTAGGTCAGGCCCCGGTGCACCGACAGGCCGCAGCGCTGCGCGGCTTGTGACACCGCATCAACCAGGCCGGTACTGACAGGTTTGGCGGTGGACACATGGGCGGCCACCCCTTGGCCAAAAAAGGTGCGCTCGCGCTGCCCTCGGGTCCAGTCGAAGTACTGCTCGGGCATGGCCATGTCCCCGGGTTTGACTTGCAGGCTCAAGCTGCCCACAGCCGAAAAGCCCAGCACCTGGGTGGCGCCCGCGCGCTTGAGGGCAAAGATGTTGGCGCGGTAATTGACCTCGTGCGGCAACAGGCGGTGGCCACTGCCGTGACGCGCCAGAAAAAGCACGTCCTGCCCGTGGTATTGCCCGCACAACACATCGCCCGAGGCCAGCCCAAACGGCGTGCTGCCTTCGATGCGCTGCGTGATGCGCAAGCCCGGAAGTTCGTAGAGGCCCGTGCCTCCGATGATGGCCAACATGCTCAATCCTCCCAACGAATGACATCGGCTTCGTGGCAGGCCGGGCCCGCCGCGATGCGCGAAAAATAGAACGCGTGTGCATCGGAACCTTCGGGCCAGTGCTGCACAAACCGCTGCTGCATCTGGGCGGCCGGGGTCTCGATGGCGATGGCCTCGAGGTGCAGCTCGCCATTGAACACCCGGCCATTGAACACCCGGCCATTGAACACCCGACCCTTGCGCCCGCGTTCCTGCTCAAACAGGCGCAACCCTTCGCGCAGCGCCAACCCGTTGCCATACAGCCCCCCCACCACATACAGCGTCTGCAGCTCAGCGAGCAGCGGGTCGGGGCGCAAGGCCAAGGCCTGCGGGCCACAGTGGTGATGCAAGGGGCCGCTGCGGCCCGCGAGGGTGGAGGCGTTCATGGGCTGGGCAGGGCATTGAGCAAAAGAGGCCGGCCGGGCCAATCCGGCGGCAGGTGGCGCAAGTCTGCGGGTTCATCCATGTCGTGAACCGGGGCGAGTTCCTGCCAAATCAAACCGGCGTCGCGGGCACGGTTGCGGGTGTCGGCCATGACCTGTGCGGTGCTCCAGCGCATGTTGTGAAACAAGCCGGGCGCCGGCCGGCGCAAACCCACCAGGGCATAGCCGCCGTCGTGCGCGGGAATGAACACCGCATCGTGCCGACGCAGGGCTTGCGCGGCTTCGGCCAATCTGCCGGCGCTCAGGCCGGGCGCGTCGCTGCCCATCAGCAACACCGATGCGCTGTGGCGCAAAGCATTCTCCAGGGCCCGGTGCATGCGCTGACCCAAATCCCCTTCGCCTTGACTTGACAGGTGCAGGCGCCCCGATGACAGGGCTTGCGCCTGCACACATGCCGAGTGGCTGGCGTCGGGCGTGACGCACAGGGTCAGGGGGTCGAACGGCGTTTGCAAGGCCTGCTGCACCGCATGCAACAACAGTTGCTGGGCGAAATCGGCGGCGCCCTGTTCGCCCAGGGCCGGGACCATGCGGGTTTTGGCACGACCGGCCACAGGGGCTTTGGCAAAGACGATCAGGGCCGTGCTCATCGGTACTCCTGCGCCAGCGTGTGCGCGGACTCGCCGCGCCAATAGCGCCAGCGCAAACGCCACATCAGGACAATGGTGCGCCACACACCCCGTTGCTCCCAACGGCGGCCCGAGGTGATCACCCGCTCACGCAGGCAGGCCGGGGCACCCAGTGCTCGCAAGCGCCTGGACATGTCGATGTCCTCCATCAACGGCTGCAGCGCAAAGCCGCCCACCTGTGTGTAAGCCTCGCGCCGCATGAAGATGGCCTGATCGCCAGTGGCGATGCCCGTGCAGCGCGAGCGCAGGTTCATCATCGCGGCCACCACCGCCAGCATCCAGGGCCGTCCGGCAATGCGCACATCAAAGCGCCCCCAGACGTGGCCCCGGTCCAGCGACTGCAGCAAGGGCACATCGGCCCGCTCCGGCAGCCAGGTGTCCGCGTGCAAGAACAGCAGCACCTCGCCCCATCCCAGCGCCGCCCCGGCGTTCATCTGCGCCGCCCTGCCGCGCGGGGCTTGGATCACCGCATCGGCGTGCGGACGGGCCAGGGCCTGGGTGTCGTCCTGGCTGCCACCGTCCACCACCACCACGCAAGCGCCGCGCTGGCGCAAGGGGGCCAGTGACCGCAAGGTGGCTTCGATGGCCGAGGCCTCGTTGAGCACCGGCAGGACGATGCACAGCGAAGAGCTTGGAAATGGGGCCACGATGTGGAGCCTTTAGGCCTGCTGCGCAAGCGGCGCCGGAGCCTCGCCCAAAGCGCCGCCACAACTGCTGCCTTGGCCGGCGGTGCAGCCGTAGCAATGGTCTGCGATGGCGATGGGCCGCCCCGCGACGTCCTGCACCAGCAGGTCTTCGATGCGGGCCGGACGCGATCCGGACCCAAGCGCGGGCATGCCCAGCATCTGGTTGAAGTCGCAGTCGTACAAGTGGCCTTGCCAATCCACACTGATCAGGGTGCGGCACATCACGGTGTCGAGGTTTTCCGGGCGGTAAGCACTGCGCAGCAACTGCAGATACGTTGCAAATTGGCCCTGGCTCACCAAGGTGCTGCCAAAGCGCTGCACCGGCATGTTGGTCAGTGCAAACAGATGGTTGAAACGGATGCCGAAATGCGCCAGCAGCTCACGCTTGTAATCCGCCTGCAGTTCCACCTGGGATGGCGGCAGGGTCGGCCCCTGGGGGTTGTAGACCAGGTTCAGGACCAAGTCGGGCCGGGCGCTTTGCCCATAGCCCAAGGCATTGAGTTGCTGCAAACCGGCAATGCTGCGCTCAAACACGCCATCCCCGCGCTGACGGTCGACGTTGGCCGGGGAATAGCACGGCAGGGACGCCGTGACTTCCACCTGATGCGCGGCCAAAAACTCTGCCAGGCCCTCCTGACCGGGCTCGCTCAGGATGGTCAGGTTGCAACGGTCGATGACGCGCACCCCCAAAGCCCGCGCACGCACCACCAGCGTACGAAATCCGCTGTGCAATTCTGGCGCGCCCCCGGTCAAATCGAGCGTCTGGATGTGTTGCCTCTCCAATACCGCCAGCACCTTCTCCAGCGTTGCCGCATCCATCATCTCGGTGCGCTGAGGGCTTGCCCCCACGTGGCAATGCACACAGCTCTGGTTGCATTTGTAGCCCAGATTGACCTGCAAGGTGTCCAGGGTCTTGCGGCGGATCGCCGGGAAATCGGTGGACTTCAAAAGCGGCAAGGTGGCATGCATGGTGAACGGTTCCTGAACAGGTGTCTTTCGGTTCTGAGGCCACTACGTTACATCAGATCAAAATCTGGCCACAAGCCCCGGCCCAACTGGTGGCACACTCAAGCCTTGGCTGCAAGATCGGCAGCCCTGCACCACTGGGTGCAAGCCAAACCCTGGACGTTCAGAGAATGCAATCTACCCCTCAACCCGTGCTGCGGGACCTGGTGCTGATCGGTGGTGGTCACAGCCATGTGGGCGTGCTGCGCATGTTCGCGATGCAACCCGAGCCGGGCGTGCGCATCACCATGATCTGCACCGACATCGACACCCCTTACTCGGGCATGCTGCCAGGCTACATTTCGGGACACTACAGTTTTGACGAGGTCCACATCGATCTGGGCCGTCTTTGCGCCTTTGCCGGTGCGCGCTTTTTCCGCGACGCGGTGACAGGCATTGACCGCCAGAATCAGCGGGTGATCTGCGCCAACCGCCCTGCCGTGGCCTACGACCTGTTGTCGATCAACACCGGCTCCACGCCGCAGGTGCAGCACATCGAGGGTGCACAGGCACTGGTCACCCCGGTCAAACCGATCGCACACTTCAACCAACGCTGGCAGGCTTTGCTCGACAAAGCGCGGGCATGGCCATCTCACCGGGGCCGCATGACGATCGCGGTCGTGGGTGGCGGCGCGGGTGGGGTGGAGCTGGTCTTGTCGATGCAATACCGCTTGCGCCTGGAGCTCAAGGCGCTGGGCCGCAACCCCGAAGACCTGAAATTTGTCCTGCTGACCTCGGGCGAATCCATCTTGCCGACCCACAACCCGGGCGTGCGCCAACGCTTTGCCCAGGTGCTGCAAGCGCGCAATGTCGAGGTGCACACCCATGCCGAGGTGGTGCAAGTCTCACCCGGTTGCCTGCACACGCGCGATGGCCGCACCTTTGACGCCGACGACACCCTGTGGGTCACGCAAGCGGGCGGGCCGGCCTGGCTGCGCAGCACCGGACTTGCCCTGGATGACCAAGGCTTCATCCTGGTCCATCCGCAATTGCAAAGTCTGAACGACCCCTTGGTGTTTGCCGCCGGTGATGTGGCTTCTTTTGTCGAGCGCCCGCTTGAAAAAGCCGGGGTCTTTGCGGTGCGCATGGCCAAACCCCTGGCGGCCAATTTGCGGCGCAGTTTGCGCGGACAAAAACTGCTGGCCTACAACCCCCAACGGCAATGGCTGGCCCTGATTTCAACCGGCAACCGCTATGCCGTGGGCTCACGCGGCCCCTGGGGCTTTGGCGGCGACTGGGTGTGGCGTTGGAAAGACCGGATTGACCGGAATTTCATGCGGCGTTTCACCGAGCTGCCCAGCATGCACAACGCCGGCCACCCGTCGCCCGTGGCCCATGTGCGCCAGGCCATGAACACCCTGGGGCAAATGCTCAAGGACGTGCGCGCCCAAGGCAAAGCGCCCACCACACGGCTGACCTTGACGGACGAAGAAGCGCTGCAAGCCATCTCGGCCATCGCCATGCGCTGCGGCGGCTGCGGCGCCAAAGTCGGCGCCAATGTCCTCTCTCGCGCCCTTGGCCAGCTGCAGCCGCTCGAGCGGCCCGATGTGCTGATCGGCCTGCACGCGCCCGACGATGCGGCGGTGGTGCGCGTGCCCCCGGGCATGGCCGTGGTGCAAACGGTGGACTTTTTCCGGGCCTTCATCGATGACCCTTATGTGTTTGGCCAGATTGCCGCCCACCATGCGCTGGGCGATGTGTTTGCCATGGGGGCCGAGGCGCAAACCGCCACGGCCATCGTCACCGTACCGCCAGGCCTGGAGCGCAAGGTCGAGGACCTGCTGACACACATGATGGGCGGCGCCATGGAAGTGCTGAACGCTGCAGGTTGCGCCCTGGTGGGCGGGCACACGGGCGAGGGTGCCGAGCTGGCCCTGGGATTTGCCATCCACGGCCTGATCGACGAAAAAATGGACGGCGTGATGCGCAAGGGCGGCATGCAGCCAGGCGATGCGCTGGTGCTGACCAAGCCGATCGGCACCGGCACCTTGTTTGCGGCGCACGCACGCCACGCGGCCAAGGGCCGCTGGATCGCGGCGGCACTGCAGTCCATGCTGCAGTCCAACCAGACAGGCGCGCACATCCTGCGTGCCCACGGTGCCACCGCCTGCACCGACCTGACCGGCTTTGGCCTGCTGGGCCACCTGGTGGAGATGACCCGGCCCTCGGGCGTCGATGCCGAATTGCAGATGAGCACCCTGCCCCTGCTGGACGGCGCGGTGGACTGCATCAAGGCGGGCATCGTGAGTTCCTTGCAACCGGCCAATGTGCGCCTGCGCCGCGCCCTGCGCAACGCCGATGAATTCGTGGGCGACCCACGCTACCCCCTGCTGTTTGACCCACAGACCGCCGGCGGTCTGCTGGCCAGTGTGCCTGCCGAGCAAGCCAGTGCCTGTGTGCAGGCCCTGCAGGCTGCGGGCTACGCCCACACCGCCATCATCGGCCGCATCACTGCACAGGGCCAAGCCGTCGAACCGGTGCTGCTGAAAACCTGAACACCGCCAACGCCATGATCACCGACCCCCTCATGCTCAACGCTGACCTGTCGCAGCGTTGTCTCGTGCACAGCCCCTCGATCGATTGGGTGACATCGCCCGCATCGGGCGTGTCACGCCGAATGCTCGAACGCGATGGGGCCGAAGTGGCCCGCGCCACCTCCATCGTGCGCTATGCACCCGGCTCGGCCTTTGCACGTCACACCCATGGCGGGGGTGAAGAAATCCTGGTGCTGGAGGGCACGCTGCACGACGAGCATGGGGTCTACGGACCCGGGACATACATCAAAAACCCGATGGGCAGTTCGCACGCACCGTCCTCGCCCGAAGGCTGCACCTTGTTTGTGAAGCTGCGCCACATGGATGCAAACGACAACGAACGCGTGGTCATCGACACGCGCTGCAGTGAGTGGCGGCAAGGCATGGTGCAGGGCTTGAAGGTGTTGCCGCTGAACACGTTCGGGACGCAAAACACGGCCTTGGTGCGCTGGGCGCCTCAGACGTTTTTCAACCCACACCGGCATTGGGGCGGCGAAGAAATATTCGTCATCGAAGGGGTGTTTTCCGACGAGCACGGCGACTACCCCGCAGGCAGTTGGCTGCGCAGCCCGCACATGAGCCAACACCAGCCCTTCAGCCAAGACGGCTGTTTGATCCTGGTGAAGACGGGGCACCTGCTGTGAACATGCGCCAACGCCCATCTGCCATTCATGCTGTGGTGTTCGATGCCTACGGCACCTTGTTCGATGTGTATTCGATCGGCGCTCTGGCCGAACGGCTCTACCCCGGTCAGGGTGCAGCGCTGTCGGTGCTGTGGCGCGACAAGCAAATCGAGTACACGCGCCTGATCTCGCTGAGCGACCCCAGTCCGCAGGGCAGTCGGCATTACCAGTCGTTTTGGGACATCACACGCGCATCGCTGCGTTATGCGCTGGCGCGTTTGGACCTGCGGCACACGCCGGCCAACGAAGACGCACTGATGGCGCAATACGCCCAGCTCACAGCTTTCCCGGAAAACCTGGGCGTGCTGCACGCCCTGCGCCAGCGCGGCGTGACCACCGCGATTTTGTCCAATGGCAGCCCCGAGATGCTCCAGTCTGCTGTGCGCAGCGCAGGCATGTCCGACTTGTTGGACGCGGTGCTGTCGGTGGACCGCGTGCGCCAGTTCAAGACCTCGCCCACCAGCTACCAGATGGTGCAGGACCACTTGGGCCTGGCTGCGGCCGATGTGCTGTTTGTCTCGAGCAACGCCTGGGACGCGCTGGGGGCCACCTGGTTTGGCTTCACCACGCTGTGGGTCAACCGCCAGGGCCTGCCGCCCGAGGCGATTGGCCCGGCACCGCAGCACACAGGACGCGATCTGACCGAAGTGCTGAAGGTTCTGGGGTGAAGCCCGGCCTGGGCCGCAGCTTGTCAGCCGTTTGCATGTTTTCGGGGTTTTAAAATCGCACTTGCTTGAACTGTCCCTACTCAGAAGGCCATCCATGAGCGATACATCTGCCCCGTCCTGGGCCTCTGTGGTTGCGCCACACGGCGTTTTGCGCGTGGCCATCAACCTGGGCAACCCGGTGTTGGCCGGGCTCGATGCGGCGGGCGAGCCCTGCGGCATTTCACCGGACCTGGCACGCCGACTGGCGGCGCAACTGGGTATCGGCCTGGAATGGCGCATCTTCCAAAAAGCCGATGCATCGGTGCAATGCGTGCGCGCCGACGAAGCCGACATCGGCTTCTTTGCCATCGACCCGGTGCGCGGCGAAGGCCTGCATTTTTCGCCCCCTTACGTTCAGATCGAAGGCGCTTACCTGGTGCGCGACGACTCGCCCCTGCAAACCCATGACCAGGTCGACCAGGCCGGCCACCGCGTGACGGTGGGCGCGGGCAGCGCCTACGATTTGTTTTTGACCCGCCACCTGAAGCAGGCCACCCTCGTGCGCGCACCGAGCTCGCCCGCCGTGGTCGACATGTTCATGGCCCAGCAACTGGAGGTGGCCGCAGGCGTCAAACAGCAACTGCAAGCCGATGCGCAGCGCCTGCCCGGCGTGCGTCTGCTGCCCGGCCGCTTCATGGTGATCCACCAGGCCATGGGCATGCCGGCGCAGCGCAACGCCCAGGCTCGCGAACACCTCAATGCATTTGTCGAAGAAGCCAAGCAATCGGGCTGGGTGGCCGAGGCCTTTGTGCGGCACCAGATCCAGGGCGCAGCAGTGGCGCCGCCGGGCTATCCCGCACAGGACTGATGACGCCGCAGTCCGGTGATAAATTGGGGCTTGATTTTTCAACCCCAAGAGACAAGCCGATGACCTCCAGCAAAACCGACCGCCTGCCTGAAATTCCCCGCGAACAAATGACCGATGCACAGCGTGCAGCGGTGGACGAGTTGGTCAGCGGGCCCCGGGGCAAACTCTCAGGCCCCTTTGTGCCGCTGATGCGCAGCCCCGAGCTGATGCGACGCCTGCAAAAGGTGGGCGAATACCTGCGCTACGACAACACCGTGGGTTTGCACAATTCCGAATTCGCGGTGCTGGTGGTGGCACGCCACTGGTCACAGCCGGTGGAGTGGCACATCCACAAACCCATCGCCATGAAGGCGGGTGTGAGCGAAGAGACCTGCAACGCGATTGCCGAAGGCCGCCGTCCGCCCAACATGACGGCCGAAGAAACCGTGGTGTACGACTTCCTGCAGGAGCTGCTGCACAACCAGTCGGTGAGCGACGTGACCTGGGCCGCAGCACAAAAGATGTTTGGCGACCAGGGCGTGATCGACATGACGGCGCACTGCGGCTACTACAGCTTACTGGCGATGGTGATGAACACCACGCGCCGCAGCTTGCCCGACAACGCCGCCCCGGGCATCGCGCCGTTTCCACAGTAAAGGGCCGACGGCACCCGCTTCCGCCCCGGCCCGCGCCTTCTCCGGACCACGACCGCAAATGCCTTTGCGGCCGCCCACTTGGTGGTGGTCTCGGGCTCCTTCGTGGGAGTCCGTCTGTTGTTGGTCTCTGACACATTTGTGGGAGCCACCCTGTTGTTGGTCTCGGGCACCTTTGTGGGAGCCAGCCTGCTGGCGATGCCTGGCAAACCACCAGCCATCGCCTGCGAGCAAACGTGCGCCCACCCCTGAGCGCCAGGAGAATCAACCAAACGCGTTGAGCGTTTGCCCCCCGGCCTGCACCGGGTGCGCATGCACCAGCACCACGGCCATCACGCAGGTTTCGGTGCCCCGGTTGATCCAGTTGTGCACCGTGCCGCGCTGCACCATCACGTCACCGGCCTTCAGGTGCACTTCCTCGCCGGACTCCAGCTCCATGTCGATTTCGCCCGACATGACCACGATGTAATCGACCGAGTCGGTGCGGTGCACGCGCTGCTGCACGCCAGGGTGGAAGTCGAGGATGCGGAACACGGTGCCGTTTTCGATCACCGAAAACTTGCCCTCGCGCTTGCCTGCATCGACATGGCCGTTGTTGTTGGCCGGGCTGGTATCGGTGGTCCACACATTGCACACAAAACCGTTGGGGCGGCCCTGGCGGTAATGGCTGCAGATCTCATCGATCTCGACGATGGCTTTGCCTTGCTCGTCGTGACCGGTCACGATGCGGCGAATGGCGGGGTTCACGGAGGTGGTCATGCAAAAAACTCCTGGTTCAACGGTTTGATTTCAATCCAATGCGGGGCTGTTCGGTAGACGGCATGCATGCGGATTCAGCGGCCATCATCGCCCACGCGGCGCATGAAATCGGTCATGGCTGTCGCCAGGGTTTCTTCGTGCGCCGCCCAGGCGGAAAAAGGCAAGGCGGGCACGTCTTCGTCCGCCACCGGCAACTCGAAAAGCTCGCAGCCTGGAATCAGCGCCGCCGCTTCACGCCCGTGGCGTGACACATGGGTTTTGTCGTTGCCGGGCACCACCCAGGTGGGCACGCGGATGGCCTGCAATGCCTCGGTCGCCATGCCCAGCACCGGCTCGCGCGGGCCTTGCAAAAAGATGGCCAGCCAGTGGCGCATGACGGCGATGTAACGGGCCGGGTCCATGGCCATGAGGCGCTCAAGATTGGCCGGGTTGGCGCGGATGAGTTCCTGATAAAACGGTGTGGCGCACACAGCGGCCATGCCGCCTTGCTCGGCTGCGCGAATGAATTGGCCGTAATAGTTGTCAGGCAAACGGCCCGCCGTGAAAGCGCCGCCGGTGATGCGCAGCAGGAGCAAGCCACGCACCAGCTCGGGGTGGCGCAAGCTGGTCAACAGGGCCAGTCGTGCGCCTGACGAGCCGCCACCGAAGAACGCGGGCTCGGCATCCAGGTGACGCATCAGTTGCGCCCAGTCATCGGCCCAGATTTCCTCTTCACCCAGCTCGCCGTCGATGCACACGTCCGATGCGCCCGTGTTGCGCCGATCGTGCAACACCACCCGGAAACCCCGGGCCGCGATCTGGCGGGCCAGCGGCTCGAATTCGGCCCCGCTGCGCCGCCCGCCCGACACCAGCGCAAGCCAGGGGCCTTGCTCGCCCAGCACCTGGTAATGCAGGCGCACGCCGTGGATGTGTGCAAAAGCCATGGCCTCAGTCCAGCAGCGCAGGCAGTTGCCAGCCGATGGCCGACTCCAAGGCATGGGCCACTTGCAGCAAGCGGCGCTCGCCGTGCAGGGCTGCGCCCATTTGCACCGCCATGGGCAAGCCTTCGCTTGACACGCCCACGGGGCATGTCAAGGCGGGGTGGCCCGTCAGGCTGAACAGGCGGTTGCAAGCGCTGCGCTGGGCTGTGGGGCGCTCCATCAAAGTTTGCAAGGTCTCGGGCAAGGCTTCACGGCCGGGCCACATCAGCACATCCACCTGCTCGCGCAGCAGGGCATCGACCTCGTGCTGCCAAACATCGGCTTGCACGCGTGCGGCATGGTAGTTGTCGGCACTCAGCTGGGCCGCAGCTGCCAGTTTTTGCCGCAAGCCATGGCCCAGGTTTTCCGGGCGGTCACGCCAGATGTGCTGCAGTTGCTGAAAGGCTTCATAAGCGATCAAGGTGTTGGCGGCCTGCACCACAGCAGGCTGCGGCGGCAAAGCCACCGGCAGCACTTGCGCACCCTCGGCCTGCAGGGTTTGCATCGCCCGCTCAAAGCAGGCCCTGATTTGCGGATCGTGCGTGGCTTCGCCGGTTTCAGGGTTCAACCACAAACCTGTGGGCACGCCGATGCGCAAACCCTGGAGCACGCTGCGCTGTGCATCGGCCGTGCAGGCTGCCGTCACATCGGTGCCATGCCAGGCGTCCCAGATCACCGCCTGATCGAGCGCGGTGCGGGTCAAAAATCCGGCCACGTCCAGCGTGGGTGCCAGGGCGATCACGCCCGACAGGGGGTAGGCATGGCGCGTAGGTTTGAGGCCCACCACGCCACAGGCCGCAGCTGGGTGGCGGATCGAGCCGCCCGTGTCGGTGCCGGTGGCGGCGATGCACAAACGCGCCGCCACGGCCGCGCCCGAGCCGCTGCTGGAGCTGCCGGGCATGTGCGCCAAATGCCAAGGGTTGCGCGCAGGCGGGAACAGGTCATCGTCTGCGGGCGAGCCAAAGGCAAATTCATGGCAAGCCGTTTTGCCCAGGCTGATGGCCCCCTGCTTTTCCAGACCTGTCACCAGCGTGGCACTGACATCAGGCACCCAGTCGCGCCAATGTCTGGAATGCGCGGTGGTGCGCACGCCCCGGGTGAGGAACACGTCCTTGTGCGCGATGGGCAGGCCATGCAAGGGCCCACGGTGCTGTCCCGCAGCGATCTCACGCGTGGCCTGGTGCGCCGCTTGCAAGGCCGCATCCAGCGTGGGCGTGACGAAGGCATGGACTTGCCCATCCAGCCGCTCGATCCGCTCGGCATAGGCTTGCACCAATTGCAGGGGCGTGATTTTTTTCAGCCGGATCAAGGCACTGGCTTGCGCCAGCGACAGCGCATGCAGCGGCGTGTCCAAGGACATGCCTCAAGTCGCTGGCAAGGGACTGGCTTGCTGAAACCATTGGCTGATTTCAGCGCCGTTCCAGAACACCACACCCGGCTGCTTGGCCAGAAACTCGAGCATCATTTCAAAGTAACGGATGCGGTGCGCAGCGCCCGAGATGTAGGGGTGTACGCCAAACGCCATGATGCGGGCGCTGTGCGCCGACTCGGCATACAGCCGCTCAAACGCGTCCTGCGTGCGCAGCAGCATGGCGTCCGAGCGTTCGTGCGACGTGAGCATGATGTTGATGTCGTTGAGCTCGATGGTGTAGGGCACCGACACCAGCGGGCCATGCTTCGTGTGCACATACTGCGGCTGGTCGTCGAGCACCCAGTCGCCAAACCAGGACATGCCCAGTTCCTTGATCAGATCGGGGGTCTCCAGCGTCTGGCTGCGGCCCGGGCCCAGCCAGCCTTGCGGCCGCGTGCCGGTAAAGCGCGTCAGCACGTCCAGCGTCTGCTGCATCATGGCGCGTTCATCAGGGATTTTCTGGATCGGGATTTGCTCGTAGCAATGGGCCATGAATTCCCAGCCCGCATCCAGCGCGGCCTGTGTCACGCGAGGACGCGTTTCACAGACTTTGGCGTTGATGGACAAGGTTGGGCGAACGCCAACATTTTTGAAAGCGTCCATCAGGCGCCACACCCCCACGCGCATGCCGTATTCGTGCCAGGTCCAGTTGGGCACATCGGGCACCGGGGCCTGCCCGCCGGGCGGCGGCGAAACCATGCGCGGCATGGGGCGCGAAATGTCCCACTCCTCGATGTTGACCACGGGCCAGACCACCAGCCGAACGCCTTCGGGCAAGCGCAGTGGTGGCCTGTCGACGATGGCCGAAAAAGGCAAACGGTCCTGCGGGCGCAACACCCCGTTGTTGATCTCGAAGCTCATCAGTTCACTCCACCGGGAATCGACGCGGCGATCTGCCGCAGTTTGGCTGTTTCGGTGCGGATTTCCTGCACCATTTGCTCGGGCGTGCTGCCCACCAGCGTCATGCCCATGCCGTTGAGCTTGCGCTGCACATCCGGGTCGGCCAGCGCGGTTTTGACCGAGGCGTGCAACCGCGCCTGGATGTCGGCGGGCAGACCTTTGGGGGCAAAAAGCCCCACCCAATAGGTCAGGTCGTAACCGGTCAGGCCGCCTTCGCTGAGCGTGGGCATGTCCGGGTATCGCGGGTCACGCACCGAGCTGGTGGTTCCCAAAAGCCGCACTTTGCCCGCATCGATGTGTGGTTTTGCTGCGCCATCGAAAATAACCTGGCACACCCCGGCCAGCACATCCTGCATGCCGGGACCCGAGCCTTTGTAGGGCACATGCACCATGTCGACCTTGCCCATGGCGTTGAACAATTCGCCTGCAAAATGCAGGCCGCTGCCCATGCCCGAGGTGGCGTAGTTGACCTTGCCCTTGTTTTTGGGATCGCGGGCGTAGGCCAGAAATTCGGGCAAGGTTTTGCCTGGCACCGAGGGGTTGACCACCATCAGCAAGCCGTATTTGCCCACCAGGGAAATCGGCGTGAAGTGATTGACCGGGTCGTAGGACAAGGACTTTTCCACCACCGCCATGTAGGTCTTGGTGCCATTGGTGGTCATGAGCAGCTGGTAACCATCGGGCGCCATTTTGGTGACGGCTTCACTGCCGATGCGGCCACCGCCACCGGCGCGGTTTTCAATGACGATGTTTTGACCCAGATTGCGCGACATGGCTTCGGCAATGATGCGGCTGGCCTGGTCCGAGAAGCCGCCTGCGGCATACGGCACGATGGCCTTGATGGGACGCTGCGGGTAGCTTTGCGCTTGCACCGACAGGGTTGCCGCACTGGCCAGCAGACCCAGGCCCATGCAGGCCAGCCATTGGCGTTTGGATGCTTTCATGTGAAATAGCCCTTCGTTGTCTCGTCGTGGTGGGGTGTTGTCGTGAACCGAAGGAAATTCGCATCGAATTTCAAAAACCAGTATGCGTGCCGGTTTTTGACTTGGCAATCGGGGCATCCCGGCTTGGCCCGTCGAGGGCGGTGCGTCAGGCTCAATATTCCGAATCGTGGAATAGTTTGTAAGATCGGCGCATCATCCCTGCTGTGCTGTCGCGCAAAAATCCGTCGAAGAAACTGCCCATGACATCCGCTTTGAAAAACGAAGGTGCACAAAGCATTGCCCGTGCGGCCTTGCTGCTGAGAACCTTGTCGACGTTTGGCTCGCAAGGGGCGGCATTGATGCAAATTAGCACGCTCACCCAACTGCCCAAGGCCACCGTGCACCGCATCCTGTCGGCCATGCTGGAAGAGCACCTGGTCGAGCGGCCCTGGGGCACGCGCCACTATCGGCTTGGCCCCGAGGTCTATGCTTTTGGCATGTCGGTGCTGGATGTGTTTGACATCAAGACCATTGCTCAACCCTCTTTCGAGCGACTGGCGCAGACCACGGGCGAGACGGTCTACCTGGGCATTCGCTGTGGCTACGACGCCGTCTGTCTGGACAAGCGCCAGGGGCACCTGCCCCAGAATGCCGAAATCCTGCAGATCAACGACCGCTGGCCCATGGGCATTGGCTCTTTCAGCCTGGCCATCCTGGCGCATTTACCGGACGACGAAATCGCCGACATTGTGGCCTTCAACCGCCTGCGCATTGGCGAAGACAAAGCTTTCAGCAAGATGAGCGCAGGCATCCAGAAGACCCGCAAAAACTGCTACGCCCTGACCAAAACCCGATCGGCCAGGGGGATTTCGGGCATTGCCGTGCCCATCTTTGACCGACGCCGCTACCCGATTGCCTCTTTGTGTGCGGTGTCGACGCTGGAACGCATGAAAGGCAGCTACCTGAGCGGTCTGGCTGCGACACTGACCCATGAAGCCGAGATCATGTCGGCGCAATACGAACTCGCCCGAATGAACCCCACCCAGGCCGAGAGCTGGCGCACGGCCATCAAGGATCCGCAGACTCCTCGCATTGCTTTTTGAACACCCAGGTGGTCAAACTGACCCTGCACGCAGCCGGGCGGCACTGCTGTCATGGAATACCCCCATCTGGAAATTCCGCATGCCGGAATTTTGAGCTTGGTCAAGGCACTCGGCCAATCCTAGAATGCCCGCACAACAGCAACCTTGGAGACTGCGAATGAAGAAGCTTGTCCGATTTCTGAAGTGGGGCCTGCTGGCACCCTTGGGTTTGTGCATGGGCCTGGCCCAGGCGCAGGGCTTTCCCAACAAACCCATCAAAATTGTGGTGCCCTTCGGGCCGGGTGGCTCGGGCGACATCACGGCGCGGGCCTTTGGCCAGTACTTGGAGGGGCAGTTCAAACAAGGCGTGGTCATTGAAAACAAAGCCGGCGCCAACGGCATCCTGGGCACCGAAGCGGTGAAGAATGCGCCCGCCGATGGCTACACCCTGCTGCTGACCACCAACACCACCTTGGCGGCCAACCTGAGCCTGTACAAAAAAGTACCCTACGACCCGCTCAAGGACTTTGAGCACCTGGGCCAGTTCGGCACGGCCGCCTCGGTGGCCATGGTCAGCAAGGACTCGGGCATCCGCACAGCGGCCGATCTGACGGCCTATGCCAAGGCCAACCCCGGCAAGGTGTTTTTTGGCCACTACAACTCGGCCTCGCAAATGACTGCCGAGATGTTCAAGGTCAAGACCGGTGCGCCCATGACCGGCATTCCCTACAAAAGCATTGGCTCGGCCCTGCAGGACTTTTACGGCGGCCAGTTGCAAGTGCTGTTTCTGGAATACCTGCCCGCCATGGCGCACATCGACAACCCCAAGGCCACCGCCATTGGCGTGACCGGTGCCACCCGCTTCAAACCCTGGCCCAACGTGCCCGCCATTGGCGAAACCTACCCCGGCTACGAGCTGGGCTTCTTCCTCGGGCTGGCCGCACCGGCGGGCACGCCACCCGATGTGGTGCGCAAGCTGGATGGCGCCATCACCTCAGCCCTGAAAGACGAAGGCTTCCTGGCCCGTCTGGCGCAATTGGGCCTGGAGCCTTCCAAGGTATCCAAGGCCGATTACCCTCGCTTCATCCAGAGTGAAATCACGCGCTGGGCGCAGGTCATCAAAGACGCTGGCATCAAGCCCGAATAAGTCGCCTCTTCTTTCCTCCAGAACCAAAAACAGGACCCATCATGCGTTTAGGCTACTTCACCATGCCCCTGCATCCCTTTGAAAGGGACACCACCGAAACCTTGCATGAGGACCGGCAAACCATCATCCTGGCCGACCAGCTGGGCTTTTACGATGCGTTCGTGGGAGAGCACTTGACCGACAAGGCCGAGAACGTGACCAACAGCCTGATGTTTCTGGCCACGCTGATCCCGGAAACCAAGACCATCAAGCTGGGCAGCGGCACTTCCAATTTGTCGCACTCGCACCCCACCTTGCTGGCCTCGCAAGCGGCCATGTTCGACCACCTGGCCAAGGGCCGCTTCATCTTTGGCATCAGCCCGGGCGCTTTGGCTTCGGACGCCGAGGCGCTGGGCATCCTGGACCAAGACCGCAACAAGATGTTTGCCGAGGCCATCGACGTGATCCTGGCCATCTGGGAGCGCGAGCCGCCCTACAACATCGACTTCCCGGACAACCGCTTCAAGGTCACCACCAAGGTCACGGCGCTGCCTGAAATCGGTCGCGGCGAATTGATGAAGCCCTTCCAGAAGCCTTTGCCCGAAATCGTGGGCACGGTGGTGGCCCCCTTCTCCAAAGGCGTGATCGCCATGGGCAAGCGCAACTTCCACCCCATGTCGGCCAACTTCCTGATGGACCATTGGTTGAACAGCCATTGGGACAATTATTGCGAAGGCAAGACCTCGGTGGGGCTGATGGCCAACCCGGCCGACTGGCGCGTGGCCCGCACGATTTTTGTGGCCGACGATGCCGCCACCGCCCAACGCTACGGCCGCGCCGATGCCAACAGCCCTTACCGGTATTACTACCGCCAGATGCTGACCAAGATGATGATCTCCAAGCGCCACGTCATCTTCAAAAAGCACATGGACGAAGACGACAGCTTCGTCACGCTCGACCGCTTGCTGGACGAGCTGGTCATCACCGGCACCGTCAATGAAGTGGTCGACAAGATTCTGGCCTTGCGCGAGAAGGTCGGTCCCTTTGGCGAAATCGTTTATGCGGGCATGGACCTGGTGGACCCTGCGCTGGGACGCCGTTCGATGGAGTTGATGGCCCACGAGGTGATGCCGCGTGTGAACCAGGCGCTGGGTCTGGGCTCGGCCATCAACGTGAACGCACCTCTGGAAACCGCAACGGCATGACCCCTGCAGCATTTCGTCAGTTGATGCGCATGCATCCGGCGGCGGTGAACATCATCGCCACCGGCAAGGCGCCACACCGCACTGGCATGACGGTCTCGGCCTTCATGTCTTTGGGGGTCGAGCCGCCCACCGTGGTCTGTGCCATCAACCGCAACGCCTTCACCTATGCCCACATGGCCGACAACCAGGTGTTCAGCGTGAACACGCTGGCGGTCGAACACCTCGAATTGGCCAAATTGTTTGCGGGGCAAGCCCAGGTGTTTGGCGATGATCGTTTTGAAGAGGGGACATGGGACCCCTTTGATTCAGGTTCGCCTGGCCTGCGCAATGCGGTCATGAGCCTGGAGTGCCGCCTGATCCGGCAAGTGCAAGAGAGCACGCACTGCCTGATGATCGGCGAAGTCATCTCGGGCCGTTGCAATGCGTCGGCTGCACCTTTGTTGTACCGCGATGGGCAGTGGGTGACCACCAGCGAAGACCTGCTCATGGCGCCTGCCGAGCGTTGAACTCAAGTCTTGGCTCGGGTGGTTTGGCGTCGGCCGCATGTCAAGGCTGAAGCCGCCGACCGCATCCCCCGCAAGTCGGCACCTTCAGGTCCGACATGCGGCGTCAAGCGCTTTCAGGCTGCCTTGAGGGGCAGCCGAATCAAACGCGACAGCTCCTCCAGTGCCAGGCCAGGCACCGTGTCGATCACCACCAGTCCTTGCGCTGTGCAAGCCAATGTGGCCAGGTCGGTGTAGACCCGCTTGACGCAGCCAATGCCGGTCAGAGGATAGGTGCAGGCCTGTACCAGTTTGCTTTGGCCTTGCTTGGTCAGCAGGTCCATCATCACCCAGGTTTGCTTGGCACCAATGGCCAGGTCCATGGCCCCGCCCACGGCGGGAATCGCATCGGGCTCGCCGGTGTGCCAGTTGGCCAGATCGCCCGTGGCGCTGACCTGGAACGCGCCCAAGACACAGATGTCCAGGTGCCCGCCGCGCATCATGGCAAAGCTGTCGGCGTGGTGAAAAAACGCACCGCCCGGCAACAAAGTGACGGGTTGTTTGCCCGCGTTGATCAGGTCGTAATCTTCCTGCCCTTTGGCCGGTGCCGGTCCCATGCCCAGGATGCCGTTCTCGCTGTGCAACAGCACTTCGCGGCTGGGCGGAATATGGTTGGCCACCAAGGTGGGCTGGCCGATGCCCAGATTGACGGTGGCGCCTTCCGGAATGTCCTGCGCCACGCGGGCGGCCAACTCGTCTTTGCTGCGTCGGGTGTAAGTCATGCCTTGATGCCTCCGGCCTGCGTGGCCACACGGTCGATCTTGACCACCGCCTGTACAAAAATGCCGGGCGTCACCACGGTCTCGGGGTCCAGCTCGCCCAAGGCCACTTGTTCATGCACCGTGGCCACGGTTTTGCGGGCGGCCATGGCCATGATGGGGCCAAAGTTGCGCGCCGCCTTGCGGTAAGTGAGGTTGCCCCAGCGGTCACCACGCTCGGCCTTGATCAAAGCCAGGTCGGCATGGATGGGCGTTTCGTACACGTACATGCGGCCATCGATTTCGCGGGTCTCTTTGGGCGAGCCATCGGGGTGTTTGGCCAGCTCGGTGCCGTAACCCGTGGGTGTGAAAAAACCGCCAATGCCCGCGCCAGCGGCGCGGATGCGTTCGGCCAGATTGCCCTGCGGCACCAGCTCCAGCTCGACCTGGCCAGAACGGTAAAGGCCGTCAAACACATAAGAATCGGTTTGCCTGGGGAAACTGCAAATGATCTTGCGCACCCGGCCCGCTTTGAGCAAGGCGGCCAGGCCCTGTTCGGCATTGCCCGCGTTGTTGTTGACCAAGGTGAGGTCACGCGCGCCTTGCGCGATCAGGCCTTCAATCAGTTCGTCAGGAATGCCCGCCGTGCCAAAACCACCGATCATGACGGTGGCCCCATCGCGGGTATCGGCCAAGGCTTCACGGACCGAAGCCACAAACTTGTTGATCATGTTGCACTTGCCCAGGGTAGAAGAAAAAGCATCGCTCCAAGCCTTGGATTTTCGCAGTGTGCAGGCCTGAGACTCAGGCACCTTGGAGACTGCCCGGCCCCTGTCACCACGGGATCTGGTGTCACCTGCAGGGCTGCCGTCATGGCGCAAATCCGTCAACATACCGCATCTTTTGAAAGGATTCCTTCATGCCGCTCCATGCCCTGCGCACCCTTCGTCGCCGTCAACTGTGGGCTCAGCTGGCCACAGGGGCCCTGTGCCTGCTGCTGGGCTCAACGGCCGTGCAGGCTCAGCCCGCTTACCCTCAGCGCCCCATCCTGATGGTGGTGCCGCAAGCCGCTGGCGGCACCAACGACATCGTGGGTCGCCTGGTCAGCCAGAAACTTTCCGAAGTGCTGGGCTCGCCCGTGGCCGTGGAAAACCGGCCCGGCGCGGGTGGCAACATCGGCACCCAGTTTGCGGCCAAGGCCCCCAAGGACGGTTACACCCTGCTCATGACCATCAGCAGCAGCCAGGCCATCAACCCTGCGCTGTACAAGAACCCGGGCTTTGACCCGGTGAAGGATTTCAAACCCGTGGCCTTGATTGGCGCCGTGCCCAATGTGCTGTTGGCCAACCCTGGTTTCAGTGGCAAATCGGTGCAGGACCTGATCGCGGCGGCCAAGGCCAAGCCGGGTCAGTTGCAATACGCGTCGGCGGGCAATGGCACGCTCAACCACCTGCTGGGTGAAATGCTCAACAGCATGGCCGGCATCCAGCTGCAGCATGTGCCCTACAAAGGCGTGGCCCCGGCCATGAACGATGTGCTGGGCGGTCAATTGCCCTTTGTGTTTGCCAGCCTGCCCGCATCGCTGAGCCACATCAAGGCCGGCAAGCTCAAGGCCCTGGCCGTGAGCAGCCCACGCCGCTCACCGGCGCTGCCGGATGTTCCGGCTCTGGCCGAAGCCGTGCCCGGCTATGCCGGCACCTTGTGGATCGGCCTGTTCAGCCCGGCGGGCGTGCCTGCCGAGGTCTCGGCCAAACTGAGTGACGCCATGGCCAAGACTCTGGCCGCCAAAGACCTGCGCGACAAGCTGGAGCAGCAAGGCGTCGAATTGGCTGCACCCACCACGCCCGAACAATTCGCCACGCTGCTCAACGAGGACATTGCGCGCTGGGCGCAAATCGTCAAGTCATCGGGGGCTTCGATTGACTGATCAAGCGCCTCAACGGCCAATCGATTATTCTTGACCCACAATCAACTGGAGACAACATGAAACACACTTTCAAACTGGCCTTGACCGCCCTGGTCCTGGCCTGCGGCAGCGCTCAGGCGCAGCCCTACCCCAACAAGCCGATCACCCTGGTCGTGCCCTTTGCTGCTGGCGGCCCCACCGATGTCGTGGCCCGCATGATGGCCATCCCCATGGGCAAGTCACTGGGCCAGTCGGTCGTGGTCGAGAACGTCAATGGCGCAGGCGGCACGGTGGGAGCGACCAAGGTGGCGCGCGCCGCCCCCAATGGCTACACCATCTTCCTGCACCACATGGGCATGTCCACATCGCCCGCCCTGTACAAAAAACTCAGCTTCGATCCGCTCACCGATTTTGAATACATCGGCCAGGTGCTGGACGTGCCCATGACGCTGATTGCCCGCAAGGACATTCCGGCCAACAACCTGCAAGAGCTGATCGCCTACATCAAGGCCAACGAAAGCAAGGTGTCGCTGGCCGATGCGGGCCTGGGCGCTGTATCCAACCTGTGCGGTTTGATGTTCAAGAGCGCCATCGGCATCAACATCAACACCATTCCCTACAAAGGCACAGGCCCGGCCATGAACGACTTGCTGGGCGGCCAGGTGGACATCTTGTGCGACCAGACCACACAGACCGTGCCCATGATCAAGGACGGACGCGTCAAGGTGTTTGGTGCCACCACGCTCAAGCGCCTGGCGGCCTTGCCCAACGTGCCCACCCTGGACGAGCAGGGCCTCAAGGGCTTCGAGGTGAAAGTCTGGCATGGCATGTACGCCCCCAAGGGCACCCCCGCGCCGGTGCTGGCCCAGATCAACACCGCCATGCGTGCAGCGATGACCGAGCCGACCATCAAGCAACGCCTGGCCGAACTCAGCTCGGAAATTCCCACTGCCGACAAGATGACGCCCAAAGGTCTGGAAGACCACCTGAAGGCCGAGATCAACAAATGGGGCC
>Ga0255131_1000069_pt1 | contig 30239 bp, 31 predicted proteins | sample Law_Yuk_RepC_8d_FD_188554 | JGI IMG/M metagenome (GOLD analysis project Ga0255131, IMG submission 188554) | Freshwater microbial communities from St. Lawrence River, New York, United States - Law_Yuk_RepC_8d | ecosystem: Environmental > Aquatic > Freshwater > River | place: USA: New York... | reverse complement strand
GGGTTTTTTGCGGATAGCGTTTGGCCTTTGGATTTTCGAAATAACTTGTCCGACTTAGGGATTGATTTGGCTGCTTCTCAAAGTCGCTTTAATCAATTGATAAAGTTAAGGTTATTGATAGAGCGTATTGATTATCCTTCATCAGATTGGTTGGATTCGAGTTGGGTAAAAAGGGGTACTCCGATCGATTATAGGGGGTTGTGTTTTACTTATAATTATATTCAGCGTGGACTTTACAATACGGGTAGTTATAATGAATCCATTCAGGCAGGTATTATGTCCTTTACTTTAAATAGTTTTATCGGCGATCCAAGTGGAAAGCAGATATGTGCTGGCTATTTATCAAAGGCTTACAGCGAAATTGGCATGGATGGCACTTCGTTGTATTGGGCTGAGCAGAGTGTCGCCTACTGTGACATTCACTCTCTGTTCGCAGGGGTGGCTTTGGCTAATTTAGGTCAGATTTGTAATAAGATAAATGATTTTAGCAAGTTCAAGGGATTGAGTGGGATGATTAGTCGCCGACATATTGTCAAGCACTTTAATGACGATATTCCAAATTCAGTTAAAAAATCGTTGTTATTAAATGGTGCCTATTTAAAAGAATTACAGAATGAAATCGGATCCCGGTTTTATTGGGGTAAACCTGTGGATTTTGAATTGCTTCACTCTCTTGTAGAAATGTTACAATCAACCCTTCCTTTGAAGGAGGGAACTCTGCTTACGTTGGAGGGAATGGAAATAAACATAATCCAGGTAAATTCAAGTCATGGAAAACATGAGATTACTCTTAAGTTTCCAAAGAATATTGGAACAACGAACGTCGTTGAATTGTCGGGTAATGAAAAAGTGAAACTTGTAAAGCGTGGAAATTCTTCGGTTCAAGCTGTCACGGGGATTGCACCACGGGAGACTTGTGAATGTGGCCTTGTGGTTCAAGAATTTGGTGTTGGTATACCATGGCATTTAAAAACTGCACATCCTGGGTCAATAGCTCCACCATTCCCTTCTCAAGTTTATTCCGAAATTGAGCGAAGTAAATCCGAAGAATTTTGGAATTTACACGCATTTATTATCGATGAGCGTACATTTAATGAATCGTTATGAAAGAACTTTTAGAGGAATTGAAAAAATATGCTGAGCTGCGATTGGAATTATTAAAGATTTCAGCAGCGGAGCTATTAATTAGTGCTGCCGCATCTTTGTTTGTTCGGATGTTAACTCTGGTCATATTTGTTTCAAGTATCGTAATGTTGGAGATTGCATGTGGCCTGGCTTTGAGAAACTGTTTTGATGATTGGAGTACTGGTTTTTTCTTAATTTCTGGGCTTAATTTTTTTACTTTGATTGTTGTTTTACTATTTCAAAAATCAATCATCAGTCGAATTCAGGATTATTTGAGTAATTATTTAGATACAGATGAAATTTCGCGAACTACAGCAGAAAAAAAGGAATCTTGAGATTTCCATAAAAGATCAAGAAGATTTAATTGCCAACCGTTGGCGATCAATGTTTAATGGAAATAGGCCTTTGGTCTATGCACTTGACATTCTGTCTACTTCACTAAGTAAAGCTAGAATTAATCCATATATTTCAATTTTTCAGGCAGTAGTTTTTGTTTATCAAGACTACATCGAAAAGAAGTTGCCAACTTCAGATTATTTGAAAGATTATTTTGTATCCATCGCTGATAGGATATCCAATAAATTCAAAAAGCCAGAATAATTAGAAGGTAATTTCACATTTTTCGGATTCGCAATCATTCAAGATTTGTTGGAAATTGATGTGTGTCTAGCTTTGGATTGGATGGATTTCCAAATTTGAAATCTGCAGCTTTCATGGTAAACATTGACCCAACAATTCGTATTCGTTGGTGGGGGCTAAAGAAAATTGGCGGTTTACCAACACATCTTCGCGCCCACGAGGCCTTCAACGATCTTGAACTCGCAGATTGAGTTAAAAAATGCCCAAGAGATGAACAAGAGTTTGATCATCTATTGGGGATGTAATCCATTCGTCCTCTTCGTCATACCAATATCCAGTTCTCTGCTTAGTATCTAAGTCGTAAACAATTACATAGAGGTCGAGATCTGTAACAAGGTCTTTTAAGAAGTCGAAGTCGACCTCGCTGAGCTCGGGGTATTTTACATATAAATCAAAACCATCACTTTCATCCTCCGGATTTTCAAAAACCTGTTCAGCGAATACCGTTGAGCCATACTTCGATTCTAGGGCGTCTAGGATATTCATTTTGTTTTCTTCTGCTTCCTCTCCAAAGAAGGTGTTAAAGTGTATTACAGTTGCCATGGTCGAAATTTAATACGGAATTATTAATTAAAAAATTAATATTAATCAGTTATTGAATGAGACAACCTTTTGTTTATTCAATGGGTGGATATTAGATTTGGATGATATCAGATAATCGTAAATATTAACCAACTAAATCATGCTGAATTATATAACCATAAAACCAGAATTGATGGAGCGACAAATTGTCGAAACCGATCAATATTGGTGGTCCAGGAAATTGGATGGACATTTTATTCGAATTCAAAAACAAGGGGATGAACTGAAATTTAAAAATAAATCGGGGCGGGCAATTGAACTCTCACATGTCAAAATTTCAACTTCCCAATTTGAGGGTGAATTGTATGGAGAGCTTGTTGTCGGTGACGGGAAATCTTGTACCAATGCAGATGTCGCATCGGCCATTGCGTCTAGTTCAACTGATTTGAGGATTTTTCTTTTTGCAGCAAAAGATCAAAATGGGATTTTGCCAATTTCTAAATTTGTCGAACTCTCTATCGAAGGCGATAACATTCAAAAAGTGGAATGGAATAAAGTCACTAGTCGATCAGAAATCAGACAGGCATTTGATGGCGTGGTTACAGATAAAGGGGAAGGTGTTGTGGTTGTTACAGAATCGGGTTTCGTCTATAAGCTGAAGCCAATTCAAACCGTTGATTTGGTGGTTGTGGGTTACTCTTTGAATGTTGGTGAGAATGCCGGAACATTGAGAGACTTATTGCTAGGTGTGATGGACGATGAAAATAAAATCACATTGGTTGCAAGAACATCTTCTGGAATAAATAGTACCAACGGTGGGGAACTGTTAAAAACTTTCTCAACCATACATGTAAAATCCAATTACACGGAGGTATCATCGGCAAAAACGGCCTTTGTATTTATTGAGCCAAAATTGATTGCCCAATGCACTTGCTTGGATATACAAGGTGAAAATGCCTCAGGTACCATTTTGAAGCCTGTGTTGACTTATTCAGCGCAAGATGGATATCTATATTCTAAGGATGGAAAATCTGTTGCAATATCTTCATTGGTATTTCAAAATTTGCGTACAGACAAAATGCCAAATGCAGTCCATGCAGGATGGAATCAGCTGAAACCGTTTTTGGGTTCGCCGGAGGATGCTGTAGATATTCATGCGAAATTGCCTTCAACGATTGAAATAAAGGAGGTTTTTTCCAAAGATTCGAAGAATGGACTGGCCGTTAGGAAATTGGTTTTGTTAAAAACCAACAAAGAAAGTACAGGGAAATTTACCAGTTATATCAATTTCTACACAGACTACAGCCCTGGGCGCAAATCACCGATTGAAACAGATATTTATTTGCACCATAGCTTAGAAGAAGCGAAATTCAAGTTCTTAGCATTGAAAGAAGAAAACATCAAAAAAGGTTGGGAGAAAGTAAATTAATATGGCACGTCTAGTAAAATTTAACATAGGAACAGAATCATTTGATGCGGCAATAAACAAATTGGACCGCGACAAAGTATATGGTTGGATAGAAACTGTAGCAACAGATTCTGCTGGTAATACCTGTATGACAGCATCATTATTGAACGATGGCCGGACGATGGTTGGCAGCGGTGGAATTGCTCAAAAAACAGTGGATAGCAGTAATGTGGAGGTGGATAAATCAACGCTCGTAGCAAAGTTGCCAGATATGTCGTTGGCGGTGCTTCAACCCTCAATTTACGAGCAACCTGTCAATTTGATAGCGGCTTCCATAGAAGATTTGTTGGATCTTGATGTGACTGCAGTTTATGAGTTGACTTTCGATGACCCTGAAATCAAATCGAAAATGCAAACAAAATTCTTAGACAACGCAGTGTACTCATTTCCATTTAATTATCGTTCTGACTACGAAGCAGCGGATGCATTTATGCTGTTTAACGGATCAGTTTTTTTCATTCTTACTGGCAATAAAAATCAATTCAAATTTTTAACCAATGAAATATCAGAGCCGATTGTTGTTGAAGAAACTGAAGTTTCTGAAGAGGAATTGGATTTTGGTATGTTATAATTATGGCAAAGTTTATTCATATTTCCGATACAAAAGGCCGCGATGCCAATGTGCTTTTCTCTGGATTTAGCAAAAAGTCCAAAATCAAATATTTCACACCCAAAGATGAGGAGGTTCAAACGGTAAGGGTATTAAAAACCACCTTGAATGGCAGCTACGAGAAACTCATTAAGCAGTCTGGCAGCGAGTCTGAATTGGCGAAATTGTTAATTTCTCAAGATCCAGAGATTGACTTTCTCCAAACCGGGTTGTTCGTCAATGGAAGTACTAAGGTTTATGTTGATTCAGAGTTTCAGCCATGTATTACGGTAAACCTAAAAGAACTTGTATTTGATGTTCAAGGTTTGCTCAAAGAAGAGAGAACGCCAAAGGAAATGCAAGGCAATATTTTAGAAGACGTCGCAATTAAACCTTCAGGTAAATTGTTTCCCAAGTCTGAAGTCTATGCCAAATTTGTGTTTTCTAAAAAATACCAATTGTCACACGTCAATGGGTTGACCTTTGATTTCCTATACCAATTGTCAAAAGAGCTAGATGAAAAGAAATCGCTCATGTTGATTGGAAGCGGAGAGAAGGGCGTTGGTCCGCTAGTATTTCAAAATGGTGGTAAAGCTTATCGAGCATTCTTAGAAGGTCGTATAAAAGACAACGGCTATCTGTTAATCCTACACCTGAGTAATTTAGAACTTAAGAGTGCAATCGCCCAATAATTCCAATTAAACCCATGAAAATACTTTTTAAACAACTATCACTTTCATACTCGAACGGCAAAATTAATGACACAGAGCTTGCATTAAAATTCGATAAAGTAATTAGAGAAGCCTGGGCTAATGAAATTGTTGTTTGGCATGTTGGGAAAAAGATGGTTCTAACAGAAAGCGATTTTGACTACTATGTGAATTTGCAAAATATGACCATCAATTGGGGTGGTTATGGTAGTAGCATTTCCAAAGAAAAGTTGTTCGATTATTTCAATTTTCAATACCCTGGTGATGAGGTGAAAGACGGAAGATTGAAATCCAATGTCACTATCAGGAAAAATCCGTTCAAGTATACTCGAGCTTATTTTGCGGACGATGTTGATGATGCCGTAAAAGTTGAATTCCAATCGTTGGGAGGAATTGTTGAAACCCGGGTTTCTGAACAAACAATGATAGCGGTTTCAAAAAATACTGCCAATGAGACCGCCATTTCTTCACTTTTCAAGGGAGATCAGTGGAGTAAAATTCAATTCGTCTCTCAAGATGAGCTTGTGGGTTTGTTTCCCGTAAAGTTGGATCCGGAAGCTAGACAAAGCGCCAATCGAATCAAACAGGAAAGCGAATTGCCTAAACTTTATTCCTCAGATGTTTATGAGAACTCTTTTATCCACAACAAGAATGAATTTGCCAAGTTAAAAAAGTTGCTTACGGCAGAAACAGTGGAACTGATTGATTCTGGATTATTGCTGTTGTCAAGCATTGGCGATCCAGTTCTTTTTGATTCGTTGATTGAAGGCGTTGGTTTGGTAGAACTTGAAGTTCAAACAGAAATAATCCCCAATAAATTATTTACTGGTACAAAAAAACTACAGCCCCTATATAATTATGCGATTACAGGAATTCTGAAACTATCAGATAATCAATCAGTTCTTTGCAACAGACTAAAGGGTAGCATCAAGAAGCTGAGAATTGATTTGCCATTACTTGGCCATTTGGATGGATTTTCAAATTTGGAAAAGTTAATTCTGATTGATTCGCTACAGTTGATTAAATCGCTCGATGACATCAGCGGCTTGAAGAATCTTACCTCGTTGATTTTGGAGAACTGTCCGATAATTACTTCTATTGACGGTATTTCAAATTTGCCTCTAACGGAATTTGATTTCGGAGTTTCCAAGCAAATTGTAAGTTTTGGCCCATTAAAGGGTAAAGCTGATAAAACGGGATTAGAATTTTTGTCCATTACCAGATTTGACAAACTGTTTAGCCTCAATGGAATCGAATTTTATCAATCCCTTTCCAAAATCAGCATTGACAATTGTGAATCCTTACAAGATGTTTCTGCGTTAGATAATCTGCCTAATCTTGTTGATATTGTTGAACCCCAACCTTATCATAATAAACATAAAATACGCTTGACAAAGATTCAATCGGTGAGAGGTTTAATAGCAAGGGAAAGAGATAATTTAGAATTGTCGGTAAGTAATTGGGGCGAATTGAGTGACGGTATATTCGATAAAATGGAATACTTGTCGATTTACTGCTCGGGGATGAGAGATCTGAATTGGCTTGATAAATTCCCCAACTTAATCGGATTGAAAATTGTCAGTAATGACCTCGTAGATATTACGGGCATTGAAAAAGCCCAAAAATTATTGGGATTGATTATCGAATCTGATTCAATTAGCAATCTCAAGCCGCTATCGAAAATAAATCAATTAGTTGCATTAAATTTTAATGGTTGCACGGCACTAACATCTATTGAGTTCATCAACAAATTGACCAAATTGAAATTATGCGGTGGTGATTTTTCAGATATAATGGATGTCAAACAAACCCATTTGGAACCTAATCAGACACTACCGATTTTTGCAAGTAGTGACAATAATTACTTGCAACAAATCAATTTGCGTAACTTGAATTCTCTATATGACTTAAGTAGTTTATTGCAAATAGATACTGTCATTAATTCTGTGACTTCCATTCAATTGTATAAGGTTGGATTATCTGATTACACGGCCTTCGGAGGATTAAAAAAACTCGTTAAACTCAAAGTTGAAGAAGGAGTGGTCAATGATAATTTAATTATCGAATTATCAAAAATTTCAGGATTCCAAAAATTAATAATTGATGCTCCCAAGTTTACTAACATTCAAACCAAATCAACTCTGCACTTTGACATTTCTTTTAAGAGTACAAGTAATTTGATTCTTAAGAATACTAAATTCAAGAATCTATACTTTGAATATTTAGATTCTGCGGATTTTACATTCATGGAGTCCGTTTCTATACAAGAATTGCAAATTGTAAGATCTCGAGAATTGATTTCACTAAAAGGTGTCTCAAATAAGAATGAGATTCAAAAGTTGTTCCTTGAAGAAATGGCAGGTCTCGAGTCAATTGAGGGGTTATCTGGGTTAAAGTCTTTAAAGCATTTATCTCTGAAGAAAATACCTAAATTGGTAAATAGTCGTGATTTGTGTGCGATGGATTGGTTGGAAGATGTGTTTACAGAAGATTGTGATTCTCTTGAAGTCAAGCCAAAACCTAAGGGTCAAATGGTGAAAATGGATTTGATAAAATACCAATTAAAGCTGGCGGAATTTTACCAAATCAAGAATACAGAAAAGTTATTATCGCAATTAGAATCAAAGAAAGAAACAAAGTCGTCAACCCTAACTCCTAAGGAAGTAGGAAATATTAAAAAACTCTTGCAATCAAGAGATATCGACATGGTGATTTCTGCTGTTAATATGGTTGAGTCGCTGGGTGATGAGGGTTTGTGTGATGTTCTATTAGAGGGGGTAAAAATGGAGGGGAATAAACTCGTTCCAAACAAACTATTTACAGGTACTGGACCCGCGCAACCTTTTTTGAACTCTGGAATGTTGGGGGTGCTCAATGTGGCATCTAAATTCAACAAATGGTCTGCATTTTTATCAAGTATTGAAGATGTAGAAATAGAAACAATGGTTTTTGAGTACTTAAATGCCTTTACGCATGCCAAAACAATTCAAGTGTGGAATGTCGAGCGGGTTAATGCACCATTGAGTCTTCCAAATTTAGAGTCCTTTAATTGGGGTAGAAGAAACTACTATGAAAACAAGCCAATATTAATGGCTCTGAACGTATTCTCCAATTGTATTCAATTGTCCAAAATTCATATTGATCAGTACATTGCAGTATCGGATGATTTTACTGGCATTGGAAATTTGGTTTCATTAAGAGAGTTGACGCTCATAGGGATTTCAGAAAATCATATCACAACATTAGAAGGTTTGTCAAGTGCTGTGCTAATGGAAAAAATCGATTTGCAGTTTAGTGAGAAGAATATGGGGAAAATTGCCAATTTGAGAGGAATTGAGGGAATGGCAAATTTGAAATATCTGTCGATGATTAGGACTGAAATTACTGATACCTCTGCCTTAGCGAAATTATCGAACTTGGAATATATTGAAATTTTGTCACCGGAATTAGTTCAATTCACTCCGTCAGAAAATTTCGAGAAACTGTCTGTCCTTGCATTTGGGAGTATGTCGTATTCCAGACAAGATGCTAAATGTAAAAAGTTGGTTTCAATAGGGTCATCTAAGTATGCCGAAAACATGAAAGAGATTAATTTGGCAGGAACGTCTATTTCGGAATTTCCTAATTTTACAAATACCAAATCGATTATACGATTAACACTAAGCAATACGCCCATTTGTGATTTTTCCAATATGCATTCTGTCAATTCTGTTGAAAAATTAGAATTGGATAATTGTCCAAATATTGTTGATTTTAAGGGATTTGAAAATGTGACGTCAATTGGTCAATTTTCAATAAAGAGCTGCGCTTCATTGAAAAGCTTTAAGGGCTTTGAAAATGTAAAGACTCCAATGAATTGGTTGGAATTAGCGGATTGTCCAATGGTTGAGAATATTGAAGACTTGCCAAAGGTTGATTGGGATAGAATTACGATTTATACCGAGAAATTGCCTAAACCAAATTCAAGCCTTATTCTCAAGCAATTGGTACTACCAAAGGTTAAGTCGCTTCAGGGGCTTGGCGCTTTTAAGAGTGTAACTGGTTTATTTTTGGTTAATGGTTATTATCAAGGGAATCATGAATTGGAAGACTTTAGTCAACTCGAGGAACTATTGACGCTCAAGCAAATAAAAATTTCAAGTTCTAAGGCGATTTCCTTGAAGGTGTTTGATATGTTTGATCATTTAGAGGTATTAAACCTTGTTGGGTCAAAGAATTTATCTGATCCCAATGAGTTAAAAAAGATTGCAATCGATAAATTGTATATCGCGGATTGCAATTTGAAGAAGGCTGATTTTCCAGAATATCTGCAAAACAATATTGACTGGCAATCAAAGCCATAATTTCATATCACATTAAATAGTTAAAAATAATCAAAATGAGCACTTACGGTAAAGTAATAACCACGACACAATTACAGGGTCTTTTGGAACATGTATTCAAGACAAACGATAATCTTCAAGCCCAAGGTTTAAGGAGTACGCCAATATTGATTTGGGGAAAACATGGTTTGGGGAAAACTCAAAGTGTAATGGATTTTGCGAAGAGCAAAAATTGGAAAATTTCTTATTGTGCGCCGGCGCAATTCGAAGAAATGGGAGACCTGCATGGAATGCCCTCAGTTTTAGATCCTGATGTTAATGTACAGGGTGATGAAATTACTGTTTATAGTCCCCCAGCATGGATTCCTAAAGAGGAAGGGCCAGGATTGCTTATTCTTGATGATATCAACAGGGCGGATGATCGTATGCTAAGAGGGGTGATGCAGCTATTGCAAAACTTTGAATTGTTGTCATGGAAATTGCCCGCAAAATGGCAAATTGTGGCCACTGCGAATCCGGATGATGGTAATTACTCAGTGACTACTATGGATGATGCGATGCTAACGCGTATGTTACACGTCACGCTAGAATTTAATGTGAAATCATGGTTAAAATGGGCCTTAGAAACTGGTGTTGACAAAAGGGGCGTAGATTTCGTATCGACCTATCCCGAATGTATCACCGGGCAAAGAACTACGCCGAGAAGTCTGGTGCAATTTTTTGATCAAATCAAGGAAATCGAAGATTTAAAAGGGAATATTGAGCTTGTTGAGATTTTAGCAAGCAGCGCTTTGGATGATGTCACTGTGGGTACATTTTTGGGTTTTGTAAATGATGATTTAACGATATTACTGCCCCCAGAACAAATTTTAAATAGTGTTGATTGGCCCGTCATAGATAAACAAATTGAGCAGTTTGCAATTGGAAAAAACGGGGAGCAAAGACTGGATCGTATATCAACGCTTTGCATGAGAATGTACTTCTACTTGATTTCTGATACCTACTCTCATGATAGCGCTCACACTGAGAATCTGATCAACTTCCTATTGCACCAAAGTATTCCAAATGATTTGAAAATGAGCTTCTATTTGGATTTATCTAAAGATGGTTCCGAAACGGTGAAAGGCATGCTCAAGGACAAACGCCTCGCCAAGTTGCTTCTGGGGTCTATGTAACTTAGGTCGCTTTGATTTGAACCTGTTTGCCGTAAATCAAATGGTCCCCAGTTTTACCATCGGGAGTAATAACCCAGATCAGTGATTGTTTGATTTTTATTGTAGGGGATGGTGCATATCCATCAGTGAAATAAATAACCCCGCTATAGTTATTTTTTGATTTTTTTATCAATTCCAAGACAGGATCGAAGTTGGTTCCACCACCACCTTTTACAGTCACAGTCATGCTTGGTTTGTATGTCACGACCTCATGAACCACTGCATCGCATTGAATCAAAGTAATATCAGCACCACATCTATGAATATGATTGATTTCATTGATGAATAACTGCAATGTAACTTGATCAATGGATCCGGAAGTATCAATAACCACCGCAATTTTCCAAAGTCGTTTGATTTTGATACCTGGCCGAGTTCCATACCTTTTGCTGATGCGTTTCATCGTATGTGCGACGTAGGACCTACCGTTCGTTGAAGCAAAAATCCTAAGTAGGCGTTTCCAATCTACGCTGGGTTTTACTTTTTCTAAGGATTTGATATAATCAATCAAATCTCCCGGCATTGTTCCATGCAATCGGGTGGGTGTGCGTTTTAAGGCATCCAAAATCTTTTGACCTAATATCTCATTGATGATATTGTCAAGTTCGCCATTCGTTACCCATTTAGAATGGTCGCCATTGGTAGGTTCACCAATGACTGAATTCAACGCTTGAAAACTGATAGGTGAATCTTCGCCTCCCTTTTTTCTTAACTTGTCTAATTCTGCATAATAGTATTCCATTGTTTGCTTCTCGCGGAGCTTCAAATCCGGAAAGGTAGCCAATGTAATTGCCAATTTTGGGAGGTCCCAACTGCCAATGTATTGATTTACAACTAGGTCGGCGGCGATATTCAATAATTCATGGTCCTTGAATTTAGAATCTCTGAAAATATGCCTAAACAACAAGTGCAGGGTTTCATGTTTGACTACAGCAACTCGTTCGCTAAAGTTTGTAAGTTCTTTGAGGAAAAAATCTGTATTTATAAATAGCGCGATGTAGTTGTCTTTAACGCCAACGGCCGCAGTTGGGATTTCATCGGTATAAATTCTCACCACACCCGACAGCAAGTGAGCATAAAATGGCTCCTTGATGAGCATTTGATTGATACATCGTGATATTTCCTGCTGAATGTCTTTCACAATTTTGGGGTCATTCGAAGTTAAAGAAACATATCTCAATTGGCATCACCATTGGGGTTGTTGATCCAATATGTTCTCGAGCTTCTAGAATTCTTTACTAATTCAGTTTTAATCTCTTTAGATGCTTTTCGATGGAGTTTTTATGGCCATTCAAATTCATTGTTTTCAGATCGAGCCTATGAATTTTATCATTATTGTCGGTCATAACCAAATGCCATCCAGTATTTTGAGAATACATATTCATCGAAACACATTCTGTTTTTTGGATCTCGAATTTGTAAGATATTACTGAGCAGTTTTTCTCCTTTTCGTTGTTCAGCCAGCTGATTTTATGATCTGTAATTATTAGCTTGTCATTGGAGTTTGCATAAACCTCATGAGCACGCAAAAAGCATAAAATCGCGAGAATAATTGGTACGATCCAAACATACCAAACTGGCATTTTCTGAATTAATCCATAAATTGAAACTGAACTGATCCCAATAAAATAGAAAATCATCAATGTTTCGCCCGTCTTACTCAGGTTGAATTCGATTTTGTCGGCATCAAGTTTTTTACCACGACAATATAACAATTGCCATAAAAAGGAAACGGTTAGGTACCCAAATACTATTGAGGCGATTATGATGAATGTTTCGCGGCCCCAATAAAAATATAACATCCCACCTGCGACGAACAAAAGGGTCGCCAATATGATTTTATTTCTTATTTCTTTTTTCATGCTAATATATATTGGATGGCAAGATATTGTGAACCATCTTCGGATTCAAATATTTGGTACAAAAAAGTTGAGATTATTTCTTTTTATTTGCTTTGTGTGATAACATATATTATTGGATGCCGGTTGTTGGGGTTTTGTCTATTCAGCTTTAGAATATTAATGTATATTTGGTTTATATGACGAATTTTGGCAGGAGCTTAAAAGTGAAAATTACATTGGATCAACTTCAATAGAACCGAATCCGAAATATTTTAGGCTTTTAAAAGGGTATAAATTGGGTCCAATGATGGTACATGTAAATAAAAAAGTTTGGAAATTAGTGAAAAATCAATGGCGCTGTTGTCTTTCGAAAATGACCTGGTTATCGTAGGAGATTTGGAGGGGTAATTCAATTTTATGAAATGGTTAATGCTAATATCAATTCGTTTTTATTGGTGGGTTATTCCTCCATCAAAAAGGAATCGTTGTATTTTTAAAGAAAGTTGCTCTAATGCAGTATATCGCGAAACCAAAGAAAATGGGCTATTTTTTGGATTGAGAATGTTTCATTATCGATTTCAAAATTGCAGGTCTGGGTATCACTTGGTTTTAAATAATGGTGTCATAGATCTCATTACAGTTAAAAAAAATACCATACCACACGAAGAAATACATCCTCGGTTAATGCGGAAATAATTATAATATGATATATTGCATCTTCAATTTTCTATTTGATTTAGGACTATGAAATCGATTGGCCGAATAAGGATAAATAATCACGAAAAAGGGTACCTTATTCATGGCCAGCCTTTTTCATTGCAATTTGAATTCAATGAAGCGAGGTGGGTATTGGCATTTTATCGTCCCGGTGCTATGCCAAAAAATCACCATAAAACGCGTCATGCAACACCTGGGTCTTCCATTTTTGGGACCGCAGCGGGTCTTTCTAAATTTGTTCGTTTTTTGAAGCCTAGAGGTGAAATTAGATTAATCTCTAATGCGTATTTTCCTCAAATTGAATTTTACATATTCTCTTCTTTTATCAATCCAATACCGAGAAAGTTCAAATTGGCATTGAATGTGAATTTTATCAATGCAAGGGAATTGAATATGATGGATTTTGAAGTTCCAGTGGCGGACTCAATTATTCCTCAAATTAATCAATTAGAAGTTGATGCAGAGTTTATTAGCGAGGAGATTGTAATTAATTACCCCACCGTTGAAATTCTACAAATGAGACCCTTGCGCCACATTGCGAATATCGAATCTTCACAATTGAAATCATTTTACTCATCCAATTAATAACAAAATATATGAATCAAATCAATACATCCAGTTATCCCCTAAATCAAGCAAGTTGGGTTACAAAGTTCCTATGGTGGTGTGCCGGTGCAGATGAGTTTTTTCTCATGCAAAGTCCAAAAACAGATAGAGTAAAATACGCTGGTCTCGGAGGCATTGTTCTCTGTACGGGTGTTTTGGCTTGGATATCAGGTGGATTTGCATTTCTTACAGTGTTTGGACCTGACGGTGATGCCCACGATATTTCAATGCTGACTACTGCAAAAGATATGTTTCTGTATTTTGGTGTAATGGGATTTATATGGGGATTGATTATTTTTAATCTAGACAGATACATCGTTTCGAGTACGGGAAAAGGTGATGGCACTGACAATATTACATGGAAAGAGTTTTTTCAAGGTTTCCCTCGAATGTTGATGGCAATTGTTTTGTCATTTGCGATTTCGACACCTATGGAAATTCGAATTTTAAAGAAGGAGATTGATGCGGAATTGTCGAAATTTCAACAGACCTACTTACAGGGATTGAATAAGGAAACGGACAACCTCGCAAAACAAAAAAAGACTGATTTAGAGAAAAACAAAAGTGAAGTTGTTTTTAAATTGGAACAGTATTCAAAATCATTGGCTCTATACGACCAAAAAATTGATGAGCTTGTTCAAACACGCGTAAATGAAATGCAAGATAAACGGGCATATGGAGAAGGGCCGGTCGCGAAGAAATTGCAACAAGATGTTGATATCAAGAGAAAGGAAAAGGAGGATTTTATCAAGAATAAGTCTGCAGATGTAGTGCGCTATAACCGCGAGTTACTTAATGTGGAGAATAGGATGAAGACGATGGAGGATGATAAACTCAAACAATATGAAAGGAACCGGGAAAGTGCAAATGGGTATAGCGGACTGTTAAAGCGAGTACAAATTTCCCATGAAACGGGTGGGGCTGTTCCATGGGTGATTTTTGCGGTTTTTTTGTGTTTAGAATTGGGGCCTATTTTGTTTAAAATGATGATGAACAAAGGAGTGTATGATTATCTTGTAGAGAATTATAACAGAAGACGAGAAATTGAAAACGGCATTTGGACAGAAGAATTGGTTTACGAAGGAAAAGATGGAATGATTCATATTGAAAAAATAAATTTCCATGAATCAGAGGCGGCAAAACATGAAAAACTCTTGAAAATTGATAGTACTAAAAAGTTTAATGAAGCCATTATTGAAGAATGGAAATCGAACACTTTGAAAAATATCAAGGCGAACCCAAGTTTATTCTACACTGAGAATTCTAACAGCACCACAACCAATAATAGCTAATTGTGGATTTTCTCACATTGAATCTGCTTGGTTTGGACGATGCATTATGGGGGGGCATACCAACCTCCGAGAGAAATGTGTTCAATCTTATTTGCATGATTCTCTGCGCATTAATATTTTTTGGATTAGTTGGAATGCTGTTTATTGGTTATGCGGTAATTGAGAATTGGACTTTGGCTGCATTGATTGGCATTTTCTTCACCTTTCTTTTTTTTAATATTTATCGGTTCGCACTCGTTAGCCTTGATGCAGTCCTTGGTCGATCAGAAAGTGATCTGGGAAGCAAGGAGATTGATACGAATAAAAACAAGGCGGGGTTTAAAATTACACGAGCTTTTAGAAAACTATATTTCATCTTCGAATTTTCATTCATTGTCAGAACGATAATTATTTCCTTATTGGGTTTTATTGTTTGTTTCGGTTGGAATTTGGCCATCAATTGGCTGGCGGTTACGGAATTTAATCAAACTCTTTCGTCTGTATATTCAGACAAAGCACATGAAAAAGCAGGTATTTATCTTGCTCAAACTGCAATTTTCATTTCAAAAAAACCGAGCTTTATTCTGTGGTTGTTTATTGTGATAGGATTTTTGTTATACGGATTGAGGTTAAAAAAACAACTTGTATCTAATCCTAAATTTACTTACATCCAATCTTCTAAGATTAAAAATGAAAAGGTAATTGCCGATGATTATTCGTCTTTATCAAGTCGAGCAATGGTATTTTTTAAGGAAAATGAAATTAAATATCAATTTGACTCAAAATGGAAAAACCCTCCCTACAGAACTGAGTTAAAGGATGAGTTCATTCAAAAAGTAGATGTTGGGATAGATGTAATAACAAAGAGCAAATGATATGATTGAGAGGACCTATAGATATTATGGTGGTGTTGTGGAAGCGCAATTTGAATTGGTCAATGTTGATTTGCCGAGTGGGAAGTCGATAGGCGGTCAGCACAGAATTGTGCTCGTTCCCAAGTTTAGAATATTTGAATTCAAAGAAATTACAAAAGAGGATTTTGAAAATAATGTTGTTCAAATTATATCAGAAAAGCATCTGACATATACCGCTCCTCAAGGTCAGAAAACTCATATTGATTTTGTCCCAAAAACTCAAAAAAATGTATTGGCGCGGCAATTTGATCTCGCACATTTGGTTTTTAGTAATGAATCAAACAGCGGTGATGTAAAATCAAATATCCAGTCTATTGATTCAAATACGTCTCTTTGGCAAGATACATTTATTGAGGAGAAAGCCGTTTCTGATTACCGATTTTCATTACCGCTCACTCCGTTTTTGGTAAATAACAAAGACAAGAAACACGGCCGTTTACACGCTCATGCTATTATTCGTACTGTTGATGAAATAATCGTCCCAGATAAGGTCGAATCACCAGTACAAAAAAGGTGCGATTACATTGACCAGCAAACCATGAATCAATGTGAGGAAAAGGTGTTAGATGGAGTTAGATTCTGTCCTCAACACCAGAATCTCATTACAGATCGTGCACCTGATGGTTGCTTTGGCGATGGATTGTTTGGTGGATTGGGAGCGACAAAACGACTTTGGGATAGATTCTTATCGCCTGTTGGTTTAGATTATTCGAATTCTCAAGGTTGTTTTCGAGGGCGCAATTTGAATCCACTAGGCTGCTTCTCAAATAGTGTTCCTATTCAAAGTCGATTTGGTTGTGGTTTGGGCTCTTTGTTGAGTTTAATTGCTTTGCTATGGCTATTATGGAGTTTGTTATTTGGAAGTAGTTCTGGTTGCAACCAAGCTCAACCTATTGTGGCTCAGAAAACAGATACGGTATATGTAGAAGTATTTAGAGAATTGAAGGATACTTTAAAAATCGTAAAGAATATTGTGGATTCAACTACAACCAACAATTATGAAATGGTTAGTTTGCCCAATGTTCAATTTTTCACAGATAGCGATAAATTACTACCATCTAGTTCAAAAGAGTTGCAAGTATTAGCAGAATATCTGATAAAAAATGACAGCCTGCAAGCGACGATTCTAGGCCATACTGACAATACAGGGGATTCGAAATCAAATTTGGATTTATCCCAACGCAGAGCGGAAGCCGTCAAGAAATTCCTCGAGAATATTGGTGTAAAAGAATCAAATTTGGTTGCAACAGGTAAAGGTGATACGGAACCGAAGGCGGACAATTCGACCAAAGAGGGTCGTCTTATGAATAGGCGCGTAGAAGTTAAATTACAGCAGACGCAAACCTCAACCAATAAAAGAACGGAACGAATTGATACCAGTGCAATTTTGAAATCGAGAAAGTGATAATGGCGGACTTGAAATTTTATAAAGGTCAATTTGTAGGACTTTTCCGGAAAGGTAAGGAGGTCCATAAAGGCAAACTCAATTTCCACGCCATTCGTTGGGAACATGTTACGATTACAGATATCATAGGCTGTGAAGCACTGAAATTAGATGAATTAAAAGCAGGGGCCTATTATTACTCACCCGTATTGAAAAGTAGATCCAGCAAATGGCAGAATATTGCAGGTTTAAATACTACTGTTTTTATACCACATGACATTAATCAAAAGTATTCTGGAGATTTGGTTAATTTTTTGGTCCGTGATGTTTCCATTAATTCTAATGGGTTACCGGAATTAAAAAAGGTTAGTTCAGAACTATATCAAATTAAAGGTGTCGCGTATTTCACCGTTTTGGAAGCCAAACCCGTTCCGATGACTTCCGCTTCACAGCTTTCTGGATTCGGCCAAGGGCAAAATAGCTTTGGTGAAATAACTGTGGCATCCCAGAATTTTCATTTGGCCAGAATATTCAACATTTTTAAACCTCGTAATCCTATATCCAACGAATCGATTGTTGCACAGACGGTAATCCCTAAAAAATCAGGGGGCTGTTTGTCCCAGATAACAGGGATGATAATTGGTGGCATTGTAGGATTGCTTCTCTATTATTTGTGGCACTCAAATCATGGTCAATTTGGTATTCTAGCCGGTTTGTGTATTTTATGGATTATTGCTCAATTACTAAATAAGCACGGATTGAAGAAGGTGGCAGGTTGGAGCATTGTACTCTTTATTGTCTACTATTTCAATAATAATAAGCACTTTATTAAATCAGAGCTCAAACCTCAAAAAACCGAGGATGGTTCTGTGAAAATGTATCCACCCGAGGAAGATAGAGACAATCCGGATCCAAATATTAAAGATTTCCTGAGTAAAAAAGAGCTTAATTGGTGGGATTTTTTAAATAAATCATACCAGATCATTTATTCTACGTCTTCTGTAAACTATAGGAAAAGTACTATGAATCGTGAAGCATCGATACCCCAAACGGCCCAAGATGAAAACGAATTTTATTCTTCGATATATAATAAACTCAATCAATTCGACAACAAGTTTTTGGATTCTTTCATTGATAAAATTCAAGTAAAAAGGAAGAAAGCCAATTTGAATGTGCCTCAAACAGCAGAAATGGTGGTTACGATGATTCAGGAAATTCCCTATGTATTGGTACATGACCAGAGCTGTAATAAAGCAGTTGCCGGAGGTGGTTTTGTGAAGGATTACCACGAAGATAAAAAGCCATGCATGCCAAATATTGCTGCTGGGGTTCAATCGCCTTATGAATTTGCGCATAACTTAAAAGGAGATTGTGATACTCGGGCTTTGCTTGGCTATACGATTCTAAAACGCATGGGAATTCCCTCTTCAATTTGGATTAGTGCGGCCTATGGGCATTCTGTCTTGGGAGTTGGAGTGCCAACCCAAGGTAGTAACTATAAAATTGTAGATAATATAAAACACTATGCGGTGGAATTAACAGCAAAGGGGTATCGACTTGGTATGATATCACCTGAACATCGCAATATGAATAACTGGATAATTTCAAATTATAAAAACTAATATTAAGTAATATGAACACTATTGTAATAATTCAAACCATCGTCGCCTATTTCATTGGTATCATGTCATTGGTGATGGTAAACAATATCTTGAATGGATATTTGCGCCGTAAATTTCAAATTAGCGAGAGGAATTTGGCCTACGGGATTCTTCAAATAGCAATCATCTTGGCAACAGCAATGATTCTTTCATCGGTGATTGATCCTGGGGTGAATGCCATAAGGTTACTCAATCAAGGAGATCAGAGTTTTACTAAAATGGCAATCTCGGTTGGCTATGTATTTCTATTTATGCTCATTGGAATCACCTTTACTTTTTTGACGATTGCGAGTAGTGTTTTTGCATTGTTTCAGATGACCCATGTAAATGAGTGGGAAGAGATTAAAAATAACAACTATGTTATTGCATTGATTTCAGGTGCCATTATCTTGGGTCTAGCGATGATTATGGACAACTATGTTGGGAATCTTTGCGAAGCCATCGTACCGTATCCAGATCTTATGTCAATTCATTAAAGATTTTGCTTTATCGCAAATAGGTAACAAATGATTCGTAATTGAATAAAATTGTGCGCTCAGGGTGTTTATTCTTCTTGTTTTTAATCGGCATACAAGCGACTCTATTGCAGGCTCAAATTTTGAATGTTGATCGGGAGATTTTAGATTCGATGCCAAAGAACTGGTATGGATTGATTTCAGGGTCATTGAGTCAAGACAAGCAGAAATTTGACATCCAAGACATTAGCTTGTATACGGAGTCTGTGATTAAGCGTAAAAATGGCACTGGAATCACGTACGTGGGTCAAGTTGATGCCACTGTTTCAGGCAAACAAATATTACAAAATGAAGGATACTTTCAGCTGAAACATAGAGATCTGGATAAGCGAAAAAGCAGTCTGGAGTATTTTCTACAATATCAATGGAATGGTGCCTGGGGTATGCAATCTCGTGCATTGGTTGGATTGAATTTGAGGAAAAGATTGTTCGAAGAAAAGGGGTATGATCTTTATCTGGGTGTGGGTGGTTTCGTGCAGAATGAAATATGGAATTACAATGGTGTAGTTGATGCGACAAAGATTCCGCTAAACCCAACCAATGTTATAGATCAGCAGTTAAGGTTGAACACTTATTTAAAGGGTGCAATAAAACTATCGAGTAAATGTGATTTGGTATGTCAAACCTATGTGCAGTCCGATGCATTGTCATTGATTGACAATCCAAAAATCCGCTGGTATTGGTCTTCGGAAATCGTTTACAACCTAACAGAAAATTGGATGCTGGGCTTCAACTATGACCACACATATAATCAAAGTAATCCAGTCCCCATTGGAAAGTATTATTACGGATATACAATGAATTTGAGTTTTAAGTTTTAAAATAAATGAAAACAGTTCAAGCTTCAGAAACCATTTATACAGAATTGATGATCCCCTCTTATGCCAATTTTGGAGGAAAGGTTCACGGTGGAATCATTCTTTCAATTATGGATAAGGTGGCATATGTATGTGCATGCAAGCATAGCGAGAGTTACGTGGTTACAGTTTCGGTTGAAGGGGTGGAATTCCTTTCACCAGTGGAAGTCGGGAATTTACTCACGGTTAAAGCCAGTGTTAATTATGTGGGAAACACAACAATGATTATTGGTATGAGAGTAGAGTCCTTTAACCCAATAACATCAACTACAACGCATACTAATTCGTGTTATTTCACAATGGCTGCGAAGAATGAGGATGGTACTTTAAAGGAAGTTCAAGGGCTCATTTTGCAAAGCGAACAAGAGATAACTCGCTATTGTGAAGGGCATTTAATAAAGAAGTTGTCGAAAGAGAAGAGAGATGCGTTAAAGAGTGATTTAGGCCATCTAACACTTGAAGAAATGATTCGACAGTGCGAGTTAGAGAAATGTACTATTTCAATCTAAAAATCAAGGAATTCATCGTAGAAGTATTGTGTCCTATTTGCCTAAGATTCATGCAATAATCGTTTTTCGATTTTTGCATGAATCTTCACAAAGAGATATTTAATAATCTTGGATGTTTTTCACAGTCGACTTTTAAACTTATGTTTTGCTGACGTCCTTTAGTCCTTCATGTTCTAAAAGATGTGCTGGAACATTGGATATGGTTTTTGGTCCCCACCATCTAATACGTACAGATGAATCTTGATTTTGTAAAAATGCTGCGGAAACTAGATTGGGAAAACCATCAATACCAAGGGAAGTCTTAACTTTGGGTAGAATTGGCAATTCTGTTTGTTGGCAACCAGAGCCGCTAAGGTTGAGTGATTCAAATGTCGATATTTTACTGAGCAATTCTAAATCTGTCACATTGCCAGAAATCCAAAGAGAAGTTAGAGGGAGTTTTACAATGTATTCAATAATTGGTACAGATGAATTGAATCGCTCAAAGTTGATTTCGCTCAAAATTGTTAATCCTGCAATTGCCGAAAGGTCGGTCAGTTTGCTGCATTCTTCAATCCTTAATTCTTCAAGATTCGTAAATTTTTCAATGCCATTTAGTGATTTGATGTTTGATGTCTTTTCAATAGTTAGGCGTTTTATCAAAGGAAAAACATCTGCTAGTCCACTTAAATCCTTTCCTTTGAATCCCGAAAGGGACATTCCCACAATACGACTTGAATATGTTGATTCTTCAAATTCCGCGAGATACTTGCCTCGGAAGCTAACTCTTCCTTGGTCGTCAGTATCGAAAAACATAGAGCGATTGTGATTGAATAATGTTGCTAATTCCATTTTTCGAAAATAAGACTTTGTTTTACCGATTCAAAAAACAGTTCATGAGTTTTAGAGAAGTTTCGTGAAAAATCATGTGAAGAATATGTTTAGTTTGGATTTTTTGAGAAAAAATAATATCTTGATTTTAACCCAATTTACTATTTTAACCCAATGTCGATTTATATAACGATTCAGTTTAAATGAAACTCGAACATAAAACTATGTTAAATGTAAAAAAGAGCAAATTGCTTGTGATGGATTTGGATGAAACGCTCATTCACACGGCATATGCACCAATTATTGGGGCAGAGTTGAAAGCCAAGCGGGGGTATTTCTATTTATATGAAAGGCTGTATTTGAAGGAGTTTTTAGATCGGTACTCGACTGAATACGATTTTGCGATATGGTCGGCAAGCAAAGCGGATTACGTCCGATGGATTATTCGCTCTACTGCTCTTTCGGACTATTTATTTGTCTTTGTTAATACCCGCAAAAACTGCAAACGAATTTTCGGCAGCGGTGGTCGCATAGAATACCTAAAAGACCTAATGCCTTGTATAAAGCAATACGAAAAAGTAATCATGCTTGATGATGTACCCAAAATGGTTGTCCCAATAGAAAATTGCATAAAGGTGCCAGAATATCGGGGACAGAATGATAACACATTGTTGGTATTGACTTTATGATTTCAGGGTAACTCAATCACGCTGATTTAATCAATAGTTCGCTCCATTTTTATGCTTTGTAAAATAATGCCAAAAATAAAAGATCCTGAGAAGATGAGAATCATAGAGAGGCTATTCTGACCATATCTCTCGAAGTGGATAGATGACAACATCAAAATAGAAGCAATTAAAGCTTGGATGGGACGTGGGATCATTTTTTTTTCTTTCATGGCGATTTTGTTTTGTTAAACTTAATATATTGAAAATGATCTCTAAACACAACTTCTTTTTTAAAAAAGACACATTTTTTACGATATTTGGTCATGGCGAGATTGAACCAGATTACTTTCCCATTTCAAATTGACAAGATAATTTCTAATTCGAGTAGTTTGGACTTCATTAGGTCATTGATTGATTATGAGGAATTTGGCAAAATAGAACACATGATAAATGAAATTAATAGCACGCCAGATTTGAAAAAGAGGTATGGCGAAAATATTGGGGAAGTATCGAGAGGTAGGAGGAAATTCAATTTGAATGTCGGATTTTACCGCCCAGGGAGAAAATTTAAAGGCGAAATCATTAAGGTGGCGGAAGTAACAATGTTTTATAAATTATCTGAGAATTCGGATCCCATTCAGATAATACTTCCTGAACGTGCAAATACCAAACCTGAGGGTTTGACATCCGAAGTTCCATCGACCAAATCACGTCGCACCTCTGTATTGGATCCTAGTAGATGGAGTATGAAAACTGCGGAATATACCAATGAACGGGGAGGAGTTGTTCTAATTATACCAAATAACATAACGGCAAAATCAAGGATGGTTAAGGTTTACTGCGGTTACAAATATGGGCAGATGATGGGGCACGGAAGCGTGCAAATTTGGCGTAGGAAAGATTCGGTTTGGAAATTATCCTCTACAAAAGGGACTTGGATTTCGTAATACTTTTACAGCCCAAAATCACATTGTGACTCCAGGTTAAAAAGTTATAATCAATACTCAATTATACTTGTGACATGGTTGACAGTTCCTTCAGGTAGTACTTTGCACTTTTCAAATTACTCTCTATGGCGATAATTTTCCCTTTGAATAAATTCATTCGGGTTTTATCCTTATTGGCAACTAGGTAATTTTCTAGGTCTGAGGATTTTTGAAATTCTAAACTGTGAACTTTGTTGCCGAAACTAACAAACTCGGAAACAGGGAATGCGCCTAAATCTTTTTTATCCCATATTAACAATAGACTTTTAACTTCCATCAAAACCCAAATTGTAAATTTGTTAAGGTGGTATAAAACATCCATTGGATTGTTCAGGTCTGAATTCTTTTTGTTGTCAATCCAATCATCCATGGTTATTTTGTTTTTATCCATGATCTCGATATTGATGATTCTGTCTATTTCCAATAATAAGCGGTTGGAGCAGATGTGCAATTTTATCTCGTTTAATGACTTGCCAAGTTTTCTTTCCTTTAAGTCATCGGTGATTTCAGAAATGAAATTCTCGTGATAAATATTTTTAAATGAGTCAATTCGTTGCATGACCCAAATCAAATCATCAACATTTTTTTGATTCAACACAACTTGAAAATCATGAATACAGGTTTCAATTTTTTTGAATTGCGCTGCATAATTTTCAAGTATGTCTGGTGTGATTTTGCTTGGAGTCATAGTTTTTTGGTTTTATTGGTATTCAAATTTAATATTTCCTCAAATAAAAATGTCTGTCATTTCCGCGTAGTTCCATGTTTTTTCACCTGAGGGTTCAAAAAATGTAATTTGGTTATTTTCCTCATAGTCCCCAATCCATAATCCTTGAAATCCTCTAAATGCATATGCGATAGAATTGATGTCCGTAACATCACCCGTTAGATTTGGGTATTCGGATTTGATTGAATCGTTGACATAAAGTTCATACCAGCAACCAGTCTCCACTTCGCAATAATATCCCCGATCCCAAACGCGTTCTTCGTGATCGAGAAACTTGAGGGGTTCTGAGATCCCGTCTGGATATTTTTCATAATCAAAATGCATATTGATGATATTCTAAAATTTGTCGTTCAATGAATTCAAGTTGGAGGGTGATGTAATTCAACATGATTTGGTAAATATAGGTTTCGGATATCAAATTTGATGAAAAGCACACATGGATTTTAAGTTCTTTGACTATTCAATAATTTCAATCAATTCTGATTTTATACTTTCAACATATTGGAGAAACGCGTCATTCGGAGTGCGATGGCCATGGTCCCAAATTGTCACTGATGCACCGAAATCCTCGAGTACCAATTTGTTTTCTTGCGCTGGGATTAATTCATCGGACCTTCCCACTAATGCCCATATTTTGGGGCGAAATTCACCATAGTTATTTGGAGTATCTAAAGTTGAATTTATTTTGACCAGTGCAGGGTTTAATAAAATTAATGGGATGTTATAAAATGTACCGATTTTTAGCGCGAACAATCCTCCCATACTTGAGCCCACGATCATTGATGGTTTATTTTTCGAAACCAATTTTTCTATATTTCTAAATGGAGTAGCGGAATTGTAGTTCATGGAAATTCCTGTTGTTGGGAATCCCAAATTGTTCAATATGTCAACTTTCCCAGAAGGTAGTGAACTTTCAAAGCCGTGAAAAAAATAGATCATGGTGTAATATCTCCGCAAGGTACATTTCAATTCATACCATAAGCAAGGGTCGCTGAAATAGTTTGGGTCTTTTGTGAAAACGTGAACTTATAGGTGAGTGCTAAAAACTGAATGTAAATAGTGCCATTATTGCATTGCCTTGGAATTTTCTGTCGAATTAGTTCCTTTTCTTCCTTAGTTAATGGTGAATTTGTAAAAAACTCGATTTGGCAGAGGATGTCATTATCTGTAATGTACAAGTCATCTGTAGTTGGATTGGATAAGTCAATTTTGATGATTTTCATTTGTGTTTTTGTAAGTACTCCATTTTTCGAACTGGGTTAGATTTGACGTTTTAATTTTAATTTTTAATTTCTAAATATTTATTATGACTGAGATTATTTAAAAATTGATGAGGACGAAATTCATTGTATTCATCTTGCCATTCTGAAGATAGTTCTCTGAGATGGTGCAGTGATTGAAACATGTAAGCGTCCAATACATCTTTGCGATAGCTCAGATTAAAGCGCTCCCATTAAATTCTGAACTCCGATTTTGTAATTATCGGGATCGGAAATATGCAAATAGGGAGAAATACACGGCAAATCAGTCTCGGTATAATTAAAAGGAAAACCATGCTCTTCGTTGTTGGTTGCCAACCAGCCAATTAACACCCCGCTTTTAAAAATAAAATGCGTTGAATAATAAATATTACCAGCTCCTGCTTCTGAATCCTCATCTCGTACCAACTCAATACCACCTACGGAAGCTGAATGAAGCAGATTAAAACCACTAAAATCAAAATCGGCAAAAAGGCTGTGAAATGAATCTATACCCAACCCCACCTTAAAGGCTGTGGACCCTTCAATATTTCGATCGTTTTTCAATGTACTTGGCAATACTCCATTCGCCTTGAAATATAAATCCATTGTCCGCAGACTGAGGACAATGATTCCATCTTCAGGAATTTGCATCATTGCCGGGTCACAGTAATGAGGATCTTTCACCCAGGAATCCGTGGTAGTGTCAAAATATTCATCGGATATTCTATACCAATTGGCTGTAGAATACTCATTGGTATCATTGCATTCACAAACATCTTCATAAAAAATGAGGCCATTTTTATGGTATATGTCATGAATGTCCATGAAATCCTGAAGTAATGGTGACCCTTCAAACTTATCACCCAAAAATCCTTGCATTTCTTCAAACAAGGTGTCTAATTCTAGTTGGCTTTTTAATTGATTGATTTTTTCAGCAGGTAAATAGCCGATGGATATTTCTGCACCAAGATATTCTGTTGGACTACCCTCAGGCTGGCTGTTATACGCTACTCTAATTTCTTCGGATGATTGTATCATTTTTTAGTCCACATACGGGGGTGATTTTATGATAAAATTCACTAAACAAATAGTTATTATAGGGGGGGAATTCACATTAAGTAAAAGACACTATACCTTTTTCTGTATCGGCAGATTTAAGCAAAACTTTGATCTCATTAAAATCACAAGGTACAATTAGTTTCTGAGTTCTAATATCCATTACTCCGTACTTTTTACTCCCGGTCAATACAAATTGTTGAGGATGGTATATTCCACCATCGTCAGACTTGAAATGGGGGGCTGCAATATTTAAACTGCTTGATAATTTTCCTTTTCCTACAATCCTGTAGTACTTTATTACGTTAAGTAACTCCTTCATTGATGTATTTGGAATCGTGATATTAGAAACAGCGATTTCGTTGAATTTTTGAGATTCCTCGTCAAAAACCCTTTTTACCCCTGATTGAACAGAAACACCGTTTATTTCGTCTAATGATCCGTCATAAGCGCCTTTTATCGAAAACGACTGTTCCCCTTCATTGCTTAAATTTGCATCCGTCCGAAAATCCATGTTGAAGTAACTGAGGGCAGTTCCAGCGAAATGTAAACCGGATATCCAATCCACTTCTGTAATAGAGAATAATTCCAATGTCTCTACATCCAAGTATGTCAGGGTATTTTCTTTTTCGTTAACAATTGGCAACAAACCGTTTGCTAAAATTCCTATATCTGTGAAACCGGAAATTATTGTAGAATCTTCGGATTGAATGAATAGCCCATTAGAGGTCAGATGGAGTGTCAGTTTTGTATGGATATCTTTGATTTTCATAGTTATTAGCCGAATGAATTTAAAATGAAATGATTATCGTTTGATTACGGAAGCCTTTAGGTCGAGATCTAATAATTTAATATCTTTTGCATTTAGATTGAGTTCGTCAAGTTTAAATGTAATTTTATCTTTTTCTTTAAAATACAGTAGAAGTTTTGAATTTGCAATTTCATAGGAATCAAGGTCTTCAAACAGAAATTCATAAGTTGTATTATTATCTACAATCTTTAGATTGTTTGGAGTAATAATTATTTTATCATTGCGGTTTTTTAAAATTGAAAATGCATATAATCCGGGAAAGATTATCGCGAAAATAAACACAATACCAATTGCGTCGCCCGTCATTGACTCGCCGAGTTCATTTTGTTTTTGATAAATTCTAAAGGCTGAGTATAGCCCGCTAGTTATTATCAGTGCCAATACCGCAACCATGAAAACTTCATTTTGATTGTATACTATACATTCGTTTTTTTTCTTTCTGCTTCCGGATAAACGATAAACTATGAATAATGAAATAATGGCACCGACAATAAAAATAGTCATATTCACAAATCCATGAACTTGACCAATACCATAAACGCCGAATCCAATTGCCCCTAGACCGGCTATTCCACCTGTTGCTCCTGTTGCTTTACTCATATTTATATTTCAAGGGTTATCTCCCAAAATTAATGGTTTAAATATTAATTGCAAGCCCAATTGTTTAATCTGGTATTTATGACGTAATTTAGAAGTGATTTGCAAAAGGAGATCGCTTTTACTTACGTAAGTTGTTGTTATTGTTGTAAATGAGTCTGTATCGCAGGATGGGCGCAAGTTTATTTCTGATCATGGCATTGTACGGAATTTTGTATTTAAGTTAATATCCGTACCACATCGAATATAGGCATTGACGTTGCTGATTGTCATGCCCGAGCCAGTGGGATTACTTTCATATAGTTTAGCTGCCGAGAGACTCCATTCTGCATAAGATTGATTATTTGTGTATTTTCTCATAGTTAAATCGTGGGTTTTAACGGCATACTGGTACAAGCTGTAGTTCATAATTATTTGATCTCTCATTTCGCTCCAATGATTTTCTCGCAGGAAATTCATGGGCCCTTTTGCATCAAAAAAGAATGGCTTAATGCTCTCAAGTTGTTTGCCTAGGTTGATTCTTGTTGCCATTATTTTGATATAGTAAGGGTAAATTTTGTATGAGATGTAGTCCGTTTTTATTTCATTGCTTTTGACAAGGAAAAGATAGTCTTTCAAGCTATTAGATATTTTTAGTTTATTGATTTTTACAAGAGCATCATTACCGTAGATTTCATTGCAGTATATGACTGCGGAAATCAGATTGAATTCGAGTTCAGCCTTTGTCTTTTTTTCAGCATATGGTTGCGAAAAATTGAGTTTGAGTAATTGATAATAGTCATTATACAAATCAAAACGCTCCATCTTCGTCTTTTTGAAATACTGGTTAAACATATCAATTGATTTTTCTGTTTCACCTGCGTTCTTGAATATGTATGCGTTTACTATAAAATCATTGGCAGTCTTTGGGTTTGCAATAGGGTTTGCATTTTTAATTGATCCTTCTAACTGGTCAAAACGATTGAAGACTCTTACAACATTGGCATTGATATTGTCAGTTTTATGAGCGATTGATTCAGTGGTTTTATTTGTTTTTCTTTGCAGAAAATATACCGAAGTTGTAATTAAAAGTACTACTAGAACGAGTCCGATAATAACACTTGTCTTTTTATTAATTCTATTGGAAAGAGACAAAATATTACCCGTTTTTTCATTTATATCTTCTACATATCCTGAAATTACTTGATTCTCTGTTTTTAACTCTGTAATGTAATCAAACAAATTTTGCGCTGCTTGATCAAAATACTTTTTGATATCAATATTCGATTTGTTTGATTTGGCGATCGATTCTGTGATTATTTGGAAGTGATTATTTAAAACTTCAATTTGAATCAAACTTAATTTTTTATTGTGAGCTACGGAGTTTCGTATAATCCGAATGTCTTCCAAAAGATACCTAAGCGATTCTTTGTTGTTGCCTCCGATGTCCGTTAATTGAGTTGAAAAGATTTCTTCAATGGATAAAAAAATATTTTTGTTTAGTAAAATATTTGAAAGCTCGCTAAAAGTTGTTCCAGATAATATACCTGTTTCATCTGAACTGCTTTTCCACTTTTCAACTACCTCGTTTTTGAAAATGTTACTTAGAATGGTGAGAAGTTCCTCGTTGTTTCCAATTTGTTCATGTATTAAACTTCTCAGAATTAATTCGATCGCTCTTACTTGTTTGAAAGTTGTATCTTCATTTAAATTGGCGCTGGGTATATCTACATTTAATTTGATATTTAGGTTTTTTGAGATTGTTTCGAGCCACATTAAAAGTCTGAGACTTGCAGTCTTTTCATTGCTTGGGTTGTTTAAACTTTTGAAATAATTAAATAAGGTATCCTCAAATATTCCGAGAAGGGATTCATTAATTTTTAATTTATCGGCAATTGATTTACCAGATAATCTGCCCTTGACAAGTTTCCAATCATACACAGTGAACTCCTGAATTTCAGGGTAGATAGCCTCAATCATTCTTGAAAGAAAAAGTTGAATTTGGGATTGCATTACATTCATGGGATAATTTTATCTATTCATTGTAAACTTAAGGAGTTTTGACATAAAACACAATTATTGGTCTTTTTTTGGTTGTTGATTTGGTGCAAAAAGGGAAGTGCGCCGAACAAAAAGTATTGTGTTTGAATATTCTATCAGGCGGATGAATCGAAAAAAACCAAAGTCAGTAAATTGTCATGAAAACCATCAAAAAATGATTCTTTCCCGGAATCGAATTGTGGTAGGGGAAAATGGATTTTTCGGGAAACTTTTCCACCGATTTTTCGGGTCATTTTGGTGAAAATTTGTCACATTTTGAATGTGGAAAATTTTGTAAACCCCAGTAGAAACAGGCCCTGACAAAGATTGACTTTTCCGCCCGATACCACAAAAAGCAGAAGCCCCCTCGTTGAAAACGAGGGGGCTTCTTTCATTTTAGGGACATTCTAATGTCGTTTTGGTGGTTTGTGAGGGTGGTTTTGGTGAAAATTTGTCACAC
>Ga0255131_1000060_pt1 | contig 32607 bp, 25 predicted proteins | sample Law_Yuk_RepC_8d_FD_188554 | JGI IMG/M metagenome (GOLD analysis project Ga0255131, IMG submission 188554) | Freshwater microbial communities from St. Lawrence River, New York, United States - Law_Yuk_RepC_8d | ecosystem: Environmental > Aquatic > Freshwater > River | place: USA: New York... | reverse complement strand
GAGTCCCGCCCAGAGTTCCGGATCGGTTTCCTGCACGGGCTTCGGAGCGGACCACGTCGCGAATCTCTTCGGCGATCATGAAGCAAAGCTTGGGCAGGAGCTGTTCCTCGATCTGGGTGGCCACGAGTTTCTGGACGAAGAAGGCTTCCTCCACTCGGCGCTGCTCTTCTTGGAACATGGTCTCGAGGATGCTTCGTCGATCGAGGCCTCCCGGCAGGGGTTGTTTTGACCAGGCGGCGATCTTATTGGGCAATTCCGTCTGGAGCAGGTGTTCCGATTCGCTATGGCGACCATTGCGTCGCAGCACGCAGGCCTCCCGGAATTGTTCGACGAGGGAGATCCACAGCGGGTCGTTGGAAAACGATCGGTTCATCATGATCAGTTACCCGTTGGACAGCAGCGAGGATGCCAAACCTCAAAAACGAGGGTTTCTGGGGATTTAATGGTCAGTACCTGTGTCTGAGGGAAACCCGTGCCGGGTCCAACCGGTCGGTCTTGCCGCCCGAAGAATCTTTGGATCCGAATTTGCAGAACGTCCCAGCAATAACGCCCCAGCAGGGTGGTGGGGGTTCCCGAGGACAGTGGGGTTTCTCAGTCGGAACGATTCAGTCAGGCATTCCGACCCAGGGCCCGGGTGAAGAGCCGGCGGGGTTCTTGAATGAAGAGGTCCCTCAGGAGGGTTTCCACGCCCGCCGCCTGGGGTTCTTCGAGCCGCAGGCTGGCCTTGAAGGCGCCCAAGAAGGTCACCATGACCAAACCAAAGAACAGACTGTAGCGATTCCACTCCAACCCGAGGGTGCGCGCTTGAAACCCGCCGACGGTGTCGATGAGCAATCCCCAAAGCACCGGCGACAAGCCCAGCGTCACCTGCCAGACCACCATGAAGAGCGCGAAGAAGTGGTTTCGGCCCATGCGGGGCACAATGGCCATGGCCAGTCGGTTGTTGGCCGCCGAGTGGAGGGCGTTGAGCAACCCCAGTGGCACGATGAAGCCCAGGACGAGCGGAATGCGGGGCGTCCAGACTCCGGCCGCCATGAGGAACCAACCGCCGGCGACCACGAATCCAGCAATCATGATGAAGCCGAAGGCAGGCTTGCTTCCGTGGAGGTCCAATCGACGACCACCAAACCAGTAGGCTCCCAGACCGCCGATGAATTGCACCGCCATGAGCATGAGGATGGACCCATCGGGCAAGTCCGCCCCGCTCTTGAGGAAGGCCACGACAAACGTGGTGAGCCCGCCGTAGGCCAAGGACCAGACGGCATTGAGTTCGAGCAGCTTCCGGAAGGGCGGATGTGAGGCAATGGCGGCCCAAGGGATCTTTCCAGCCCCACTGCGCTCGTGCGGAGGAACCGGAGTGTCGGGCATTCGCCTCAGGAATCGGAGACTGATCACCCCCATGATTCCGCTGAAGGCGAAGGCCAGCATGAATTGCCACGATTGCGCAGGTGCAGGCAGCCATCCTCCGGCTCCGAGCAAGGTGGCCACGATCAGGAAGCACAGGAAGCTGGCCCCGTTGGAAGCCGCCTGATCACCCGCGAGGTAGCGCCCCCGCAATTCGAGCGGCACCAAGCCGGTGATCCACGGCAGCCAGGCGCTGCTGGCGATACCACGGCACAGGTTGAAACCGAAGAGCGTGACCAAGAGGAGGATCAATTGTCCGCCGCTGCCGATCCAGGAACCGGCCAGTGGCGTCAGCGCCATCAGGAAGGCGAAGACGATCCGAGCCGACCATCCCGACATCACGAAGCGCTTGTAGCCAATGCGATCGAGGTACGCGGCGGCCGGTATTTGAGTGATGGTCAGCAGTGGCATCATACCGGCCACGATTCCCAGCACGGTGGCACTGGCATGGAGGGACTTCGCGTAGAGCACCATCGGCCCACCGAGAATCACCTGGAACGACAGCGCGTTGAACACGGCAAACCCATAGGCATGCCGCAGTTGGAGTGGGCTGGAGGGTGGTTGGGACACGGTCAATCCGAACGCAATGGGGATTCAGCTCCGGTCTGGGTCGGTGCGCCGGTGCTGACGGAGCAATCGTGCGGTCCGATGTGCCTGGGGGTCGATCCCAAAGCGGTAGGGCCTTTGGATTGCCTATTCTTGGTTTGGGCCCCGGTTCCTTGACGGTCCCCGGGGTCAACCCTAGCCTTGGACGCTGAAAGACCAACCATGCGCAATTTCGTTAATATTCCGTACGTCATCGAGCAGACCGGCCGCGGTGAAAAGGGCTACGACCTGTACAGTCGCCTCCTGGTGGACCGGATCATCTTCTTGGGAACCCCGGTCGATGACATGGTGGCCAATGTCATCGTCGCGCAGTTCCTCTTCCTGCAAATGACCGATCCTAAGAAGGACATCCACTTCTACATCAACTCCCCGGGAGGCAGTGTCACCGCCGGTCTGGCCATCTATGACACGATGCAATGGTTGACTTGCGACGTGAACACCTACTGCGTCGGTCAGGCTGCCAGCATGGGTGCGGTGCTTTTGGCTGGTGGCACGAAGGGTAAGCGTTTCGCGCTGCCCAATGCCAACATCATGATCCATCAGGTGCTCGGCGGGGCGGAAGGTCAGGCCAGCGATGTGGAGATCCGGGTCAAGTTCATGCTGAAGCTCAAGGAGCGACTGAACACCATCCTTTCCAAACACACCGGCCAACCCTACGAGGTGGTGGAACGCGCCTGCGACCGCGACAACTTCATGTCGGCCGAAGAGGCTCGTGAGTTCGGTCTGGTCGATGAGGTGGTTTCCAGCCGCAAGGACGTCCCGGCGTTGATCCCCACCGACACCAAGTCCTGATCGTCCCGAGATCCAGAGTCCGGCCAAGGTTTCTGGGTCCAGAAGATCTGAGGCAACGGTTTCTGGGATCGCATTGAATAACTGGGTCTGACAGGGCCCCCCTGCTTTCCCATTGGCAGGAAAGGACCCGGATCTATTCTCCCTCATCCATGGCGCGCGCAACCCAGATCACGATGTGCAGTTTCTGCGGCAAGTCGAAGGCCGAGGTGAAACGGCTCATAGCGGGACCTGGCGTGTACATTTGTGACGCCTGTGTGGGTGTTTGCAGTGGGGTGCTCGAGAAGGAGTCCCGTTCCGAGAACGACAAGCCGCCGGCACCCACCCTTCGCATTCCAAAACCGTCGGAGATCAAGCGCCAGTTGGACCAGCATGTCATCGGTCAGGACCGAGCCAAGCGCACCCTCAGCGTCGCGGTTTACAACCATTACAAGCGGGTTCTGGCATCCAATCGATCTGCGCCGGGTGGCGAAACCCTCCCGACGACCATCGACGACGCGGATTCGGTGGAGATCGAAAAGAGCAACATCCTGCTGCTCGGACCGACCGGCTGTGGCAAGACCCTTTTGGCCAAGACACTGGCCAAGGTACTCGATGTTCCCTTCGCCATCGCCGATGCCACCGTCATCACAGAAGCCGGGTATGTGGGTGAGGATGTTGAGAACATCATCTTGCGATTGCTCCAGGCTGCAGAATTCGATGTCCGTCGGGCCCAGATGGGCATCGTCTACATCGACGAGATCGACAAGATTGCGCGCAAGACCGAGAACGTCTCCATCACACGTGACGTTTCGGGCGAGGGGGTTCAACAGGGACTTCTCAAGATTCTTGAGGGCACGGTGTGCAACGTCCCCCCGCAGGGTGGCCGCAAACATCCTCAGCAGGAATACATCCGGATCGACACCACCCAGATCCTGTTCATTTGCGGAGGGGCCTTCGTTGGTATGGATCGTGTCATCGAGCGCCGTCTGGGCCGCCGCTCCATCGGATTTGGTACCGAACCTCGTGAATCGGCAGCCTCGCTTCCTGCAGAACAGGTGCAAGCTCAGCGGCCTCTGCTCCATCGTGTGGAACCGGAAGATCTCATGAGTTTCGGTTTCATTCCGGAATTCATCGGCCGGTTGCCGGTGGTGACTGCGCTGGACGAGTTGACCGAGGCTCAGATGACCGAAGTGCTGACGCGTCCGCGCAACGCCTTGACCCGTCAGTTCGCCAAACTCTTGTTGCTGGACGGCGTAGAATTGAGTTTCACCGATGATGCCATCGCGGAGTTGGCCAGCATGGCCTCGCGCAAAAAAACCGGCGCGCGCGCCCTCCGGGCCCTGACCGAAGAGTTGTTCCAGGATCTCATGTTCGAGTTGCCGGACAGCGACGATGTGGTCAGTGTCCAAATCAACCGAGCGGTGGTCCGCCGCGAGACCCCTCCGTTGGTCCAACGCCGCGAACAACGGCAGGCTGCTTGATCGGTGGTATGGAACTCGAGTGGGTTCACTGGGGTTTTCGGTGAGTGCGGTTCGGATCGCTAGCAGTTCTCGCTATCCGAACTGTTGATTGTGAAAAACTTTTTTGGATAAAGGGTTGACGGGTTATGGGGGATCCGATTTATTCGAGGTACAAAGTCGGTCTCAAGTTGCTTATTTAGTCTTGTATATGAATCTCCTGAAACACTCTGCTCTGGTTGCCGCTGCTTCTCTGGTGATGAGCTCATCGGCCTTCGCCCTCACCTCCACCGAGACGCAGGTTTTGACCCAGAAGATTTTGTCTTCTCGGGTTGTCGACATGCCTGTCGTTGCCGCGAAGCTGGTTGTCTCCGCAGACAAGGCAGACCGCGTTGAAATTGCGAAGACTGCGGTCATCGCCGTTGCCAAGAACCACCCGACCGCTCTTTCCACCGTGGTGGGCGCTGTCCTCCGCAAGGCTCCTGAGGCCACTGAGGCGGTTGTCGCTGCTTGTCTCGAGGCTGCTCCTGAAATGGCTCGCACCGTTGTCGCTGCCGCTACCTTCGCCACCGAAGGCAAGGACGCCGTCATTCTCGCGACCGCTGGTCGTTTGGTGCCTTCCAAGATGGATGATATCCGTGGTGAAGTCGCCTTGGCCAAGGCTCGCCGCTCCATGAAGAGCTCTGCGTCCGCCAAGAGCGGCCCCATCACCATCCCGGGTGCCACTGCGGTTGTGACCGAAACCACCGTGTTCACCAAGACGGTGGAGTCCACCGTGACCGTGCCTGTGCTGGACGGTAACGGCAATCCGGTGATCGTCAATGGAACACCGGTCACCGAGCAGAAGGTGGTCAAGGTCGAGGTTCCTTACACCCCGGCCGCCCCGGTCTCTATCACCGGTTACGCCGCTGCTGATCCGAACCGTCCGTAAATTTTTGGTGGGTTCAGCCCATCCTCGAATTGGTTGATTGAAGTCAGTTGCCTGAAATCAATTAACTGGAATCGATTAAATTAATCGAAATAAACAAAAACCCGCCGGCCAAACCGGCGGGTTTTTGCTTTCGCCTCGGTAAGGCATACTCAACCCCTGCAGGGAGCCCAAAGCTCCGGCATCGAAAAAGGGGCGATATCGTGGTTGAAAGTCCAAACCAAGCAGTGGGGCTACTCAAAGGTTGGCCAGAAAGGAGTTCTTCCGAAGCTTGTCGTTCACTTTCAAGCCATCCTGATCAGCGGATCAGCGACTGCCCGTCTTTGAGAGTGCAGAATTGTTGGGCCGTTAAATGGGTCTTTGGACCGACCATTTCCTGTCACCCGCCTTCCCGGTCAACCGGGTTTTGAGCCACAGAGCATGGCTTGATGGATTCAGAGGGGCGGTCGTTCGGCCTTGGTTTTCTTCAGCAAGCGGATTTCGCCGATGACCATGCCTTTGTCGACGGCTTTGCACATGTCGTAGATGGTCAATGCAGCAACCGAGACAGCGGTCAGCGCCTCCATTTCAACACCCGTGGCGGCCGTGATTCGGGCCGACGCAGTGATGCGGATGCGATCTCGCGTGTTCGGTGTTTCAAACTGAATCTCACAATGCGAAATCGGCAGTGGATGGCACATGGGGATCAAGTCTCCGGTGCGTTTGGCCGCCTGGATGCCGGCAATTCGGGCCGTGGCCAGGACATTGCCTTTGGCCATTCGGTGTCCCTCCATCAGGTCGAGGGTCGAAGACGACAGGAGGATCTCACCACAGGCCACCGCTTCCCGGAACAATGCGGGCTTGGTCGAGACATCGACCATGCGGGCCTCGCCCTCCGCATCCAAATGGCTCAAGCGCGCGCCAGCGCTGGCCGTTGCAGCGGATATGGCAACTGTGGGGTCGGAAGACTCAGGCATAGCGGCCCGTGCGGTGCTCAGGCTTGAAGAATTCCTGCAGCAGGCGATCGACTTGCAGCAGGCCATCCCGGGTGAGTCCCAGATGGGTCTCCGATTCCACGAGAAATCCCCAGGTCTTGAGCGTGGCCAGCGGCGCAGCAAATCGGGTGCGGGGATCCTCACCGAACTTCTCCGTGAAGGCCCCGATACCCACGCTCCCCAGCTTCAATTGGAGAATGAATTCCCGCAGGTAGCGCTCGTCGTCCGGCAGGAGGTAGGCCCGGTAGGTCGGCAGCTGGCCTGCGTTGACCGCATCGACGTACGGCTGGAAATCGTGGTGGTTCTGGTAGTGTACCCGGTTGAGGTGTCCAAAGCTGGCCACGCCGATGCTCAGGAGGTCGGCGCCGCTGAAGAGTCCCTGACGGTATTCGAACTTCACCCGCGCGGGATCTTTCACCACGGTGGTCGTGCTCGTGACCGTGTAGCCACGCGCCTCGAAGGCTCGGAACGCCTCATCCACCCAACGGCGCTTGGTGTCCCAGTCGGCGACCGGTGCCACCAACTTTCCTTCGGCCTTCATTTGCCGGTAGATGCCCGTGTTGTAGGGCACCTCCATTTGATAAATGGTCACCGAGTCGGGTTCCATCGCCACCGCCTTGGCCACGGTCTCCTGCCACTTTTCAGGAGTCTCCTCCACCATGCCGGCGATGAGGTCGATGTTGATTTGGGGGAAGCCGATTTCCCGGGCGTAGGCGTAGGCCCGATGGATCTCCTTGGAGCGGTGGGCGCGTCCGTTGATTTCCAGGATGTGGTCATCGAAGTGTTCGATGCCCAGACTCAGTCGGGTGACACCCATTTCGCGGATGGCCCGCAGCTTGTGATCGGTGAGTGTGCCGGGCTCGGCTTCGAAGGTGATTTCGCTCGCTTCATCCCACGGGAGCAAGCGCTTCATGCCTTCGGTGAGATACCGGAGCTGGTCCGGAGACAGGTAGCTCGGAGTGCCTCCTCCAAAATAAATGAAGCGGGGTTTTCGGCCTCCGATCACCGCCTTTTGGGAGTAGCTGGCGAGGTCTTTGAGCAGCGCGTCGAGGTAGGCCTTGATGTCGTCGGCATTCTTGTCGGTGTAGACGCGGAAGTAGCAGAAATGGCAGCGCTTCCGACAGAAGGGAATGTGGGTGTAAAGCCCCAGTGGAACCCCCGGCTGTGGGGCTTGATCGAGCGCCTGATGGAAGGCGGGAATGGCCTCGGCACTCCAAAAAGCGAACGGGGGATAATTGGCGACGAAGTAATTGCCGGCGGTCGTCTCCCGCTGGATGGGCGGGCCCGAGGTCGCAGGCGGCGGGGCAATGGTGACGGTACTCATGGTCGCGCTGTCGTTGCGTGCAAAGCTCCGGTCCGTCGGGACGATCGTCAATGAGGCAGAGTGTCCGGATTCAGTCAGTAGAACCCTCCGGGATCTGGAATTGGCGATTGGGGTTCCGTGACTTCTCGGGAACGTGGGATGCCGTTCAGAGTTGTCCCGGCGGGCCCGGGAAAAAGGCGTTGGTGGTTTGTTGGTAGCGACGGTACGCCTCTCCCTTGGACTTCACTGACAAGGTCTCGGTCATGGGGATGCCGGTGACGTTCACCAGGAAGTGATACATCAACGCCGGTGCCACAAGACCCAGCCATCCCCAGGGGCTGGCCCAGGCAAACGTCCCGTAGCCCACCCAGACCAACCATTCGCAGAAATAGTTGGGGTGACGTGAGTAGCGCCAGAGTCCCTCCTGACAAACCTGTCCGCGTCGGGCGGGATCTGCCCGGAATCGGGCCAGTTGGTGATCGGCCAGCGATTCGCCCAGAATGCCCGTGACCCACAGTCCGAATCCGGCCCAGAAACACACCGTGGCCGATCCGCCGGCCTTGGGATCGGGAGGGTTCAGGCTGGCCAAGATCCAGGGGATGGACAGCACCACTTGAAGGGCTCCCTGGAGCAGGAAGAAGCCTCGCATTTTCCGGTCGGTCTGTGGCCCCCATTCCCTCCGGAGTTGGGCATAGCGGACATCTTCCACCGGATGGTGGGACCGCACCCGCACCAGCAAGTGAAGGCCGAGTCGAAGGCTCCAAGCCGCCACCATGAGGCTCAGGGGCAGCCTCTGGCTCAGTGCCTGCACCAGCGATGTGCCGTCTGGCAATGCCGAGTGCGCCCGCCAGCCGGTCACCAGCAGGTAGAGCAGGATCAACGGCGTGAACCCCGCCGACCACACGATGTCGACAATCCCGAAATTCCCCAGTCGCCGGGCTACCTGAAAGGTCAGCAGCATTTCCACGACCACGAAGGCCAGCCCCGCGAGGATCAGGATGAGCGGAGTGGGCAAGCTCATGGAGTGGGTCTCGGGCTTACGCCGACATCAGGTTGCGATTGTTCGGGGCCGTCCAAGTGGCTTGCACCACGCTGATGTTCCGCCACAAGAAGGCCGATTCACAGTAGGCCAAGTAGTAATTCCAAGTGCGGATGAAGTGATCGTCGAAACCTTGATGGCGCACCTCTTCCAGGCCTTGGTTGAAGCGCTGGCGCCACTGGCGCAACGTGCGGCCATAGTCGAGCCCCATGTCATGCAGGCTGTGCAGGTGGAGACACCCGGTCCGCTGCATCGACTGGTTCACCCGGTTGAGAGACAGCAATAGCGAGCCCGGGAAGATGTGCTTCTGGATCCAGTCCACGCTGCGCCGCAACTCGGCATGGCGCGAGTCGGGATAGGTGATGAATTGGGCCGCGAAAAGGCCATTGGGTTTGAGCAGGCGTTGGACGCTCTGGCAGTACGTCTCAAGGTACTGATCGCCGATGGCTTCCATCATCTCGATGCTGACGATCTTGTCGAATTGGCCGGTCAGCAGACGATAATCGATGACCCGCACTTCCGCCCGGTCGGCGATGCCCTCCTTCTCGAAGCGTTCCCGACAGTAGGCGGCCTGTGCCTCAGACAACGTGATCGTGGTCACTCGGACTCCATGCCGGTGCACCGCATGACTGGCCATTCCGCCCCACCCGGAACCGATCTCCAGCAGATGTTCGCCCGCCTTCAGTCGCAGTTCCTTTGCCAGTCGCTCGTACTTGGCCGTCTGGGCAGCCTCCAAGGATTGATCGGGCGATTCGAACAAGGCCGCCGAGTAGGTCATGGTGGCGTCGAGCCACTGCGAATAGAATGAATTCCCTAGATCGTAGTGGGCCGCGATGTTGGAGCGGGAGCCCGTCAGGGAGTTGCGGTTGAGGAAGTGCCGCAGGTGGTTGGCCGCATTCAGGAGCGTGAAGCGCAGTCGCTTGCGGGCGGAGCCCGACATCGAGGGGGCCTGCTCCACATTCGCGCAGAACCAGGCGATCACCGCGGCCAAGTCGGGCGTCTCCCAGTCACCGTCTTGATAAGCCTCACCGAAGCCGATGTCGCCGCCGATGGCGCAGCGGGTGAAAAAACGCCAACGTCGCAGGTGGATCTCCGCGGATGGGCTCTGGCCGGGAGTACCGAACTCACGGAACGAACCATCCGGATGAACCATCCGCAAATGTCCCTGAGACATGGGCTGGAAGAGCGAGGTGACGAGGTTCTGCGCCATGGATTCCATCCAGCGTCGGGTTGGCGGGTTCTGGGTGGCATCCAGTGTCCCGGCGGAAGCAGCGGCAATCGTCGGAAGGATCGAGTCGGGATGGGAACGGCTCATGGTGAATAAGACCCTTCGATGGTGGGCTGATTTACCGGATCCACAACCTCAGGATTTGCATTATCGGGAATCGGCAGGATTCGGAGCGATGGACGCGTGGGGACGGAAGACGCCGCGTTGCAGTTCGCGGTGCTCGGACTTGGAGTGCCACGGAACCCGTTTGAGCCACAGTCGGAGAGCCTGCCAGTGGATGGCGGTGATCACCTTCAGGGTCACCAACGGGTACCGGAGGCTCAAGCGAAGGACCTCCCGATCGGTGAACGGCCGCTGGGTTCCGGTCAGGGTGGTGACGAGCAGGTTGCGCCCGTCGCGCACGTCATTGACGGCAATACGCAGCCCGGGGCCCGGAGTCTGGAGTTGAAAATCAAAGCACACGTCCAGCGCGGTGAACGGTGACACATAGTAGTGCTTCGGCACGATGCAGCGGAACGATGTGCCATTGCGATCGGCTTCGAGCGGGACCACGTAGGGCTTCAGTTCGCCGAAGGTGTTGCCGACTTCGGCCACCGCGCAAATCGCTTCTCCCGAGGCCTTGGCACAAAAATAGAAGCTGACCGGATTGAACACATAGCCGGCAATTCGGGGCAAGGTGACCAGCAGGACTTTGTCGTCGTCTGCCAGGATGATTCCCTGATGACCGAGCCAGGCTTTCAGGGCGTTCTTCGTTCCGGTTTTTGCATCGCCTTTTTCGCCGTCTGGATGAGGGAGATGATCCGCATCACGAAACTCCAACCAGTTGCGACGATTGTGGCTGAAGCAACGCAGGCGCGAATCCAGCGCGTCGAGTTCGTCGAGGTCGAGGCAGGACAGGAAAATCCCGTACTCGAAGCGGTGCACCCGTGGCTCAAGTCGATGGTGCATCACCCGAGCCTCATAGAGGCAGGAGCGGAGCGGGGCATCGTTGTGGAGGGGGCGGTGGGCCATGCGTCTGAGCGAGACCGTCGCATCAACGGGAGCAATGTCGAGGCGGTGAAGCGGGCCAGCGCCCCACGACAGTTGACGGGCGACGGGCGATCAAAGCCACCCACCCGAAAGGACAAACCGTCCGTGGCTCCGGCTTTGGTTCCTGTGTAGGCTCTGGGCCTCATCGTGAACGAAGGCGTGCTTATTTCCGCTCAGGACCTCGTCCTGAACATCAACGACCGGGCTCTTTTGGACCGGGCCTCACTGGCCCTATCAGCGGGCGACCGCATTGGACTCGTGGGTCGCAATGGTGCCGGCAAATCGACCTTCATGCGGCTCTTGGCTGGAGAAGCCGAGGCCGATGATGGAGTCATCACGCGGCGACGGGAACTGGTGACGGGCTATTTGTCGCAAGCCTTCGAACTGGATCCCGAGATCACGGTCATCGAGGCCGCCCGCGACGGGGCCCGACATGTCCTGGCCCTCATCCATGAGTTTGAGAATCTCCCCGGTTATTCCAGTCGCCATGACCATCTGGAAGAGCGCATCCAACAGCTCGAAGGCTGGACGGTGGATTCACGGGTCCGTACGGCCCTCAACCAATTGGGTTGTCCGCCCGACGATCGGAAGATCGGCGGGCTGTCGGGCGGCGAGCGGCGTCGCGTGGCCTTGGCGCGAGCCCTGATCGCCCGTCCTGATTTTCTCATGCTCGATGAGCCCACCAACCATTTGGACACCGAATCGGTGGAGTGGATCACCGAATTCCTGGCAGGTTATCCGGGCGGTTTGCTGGTGGTGACCCACGACCGGCATTTCTTGGATTCGGTGGCGACTACCATCGTGGAACTGCGCAACGGCAAGTTTGAACGGTACGATGGCAACTACTCCGAATACCTGCTCCAGCGGGCCGAGAAGCTGGCCACCGAGGAGCTGACGGAACACAAGCGTCAGATGTTCCTGCGACGTGAAATCGAGTGGGTGCGCCGTCGTCCGAAGGCCCAGACCAGCAAGAGTCAGGCACGTCTGGATCGGTTTTCCGCCGCCGAGAGCGCGGGTCCGCCGCCTTCCGAGTCGGAGATGGAACTGGTCATCCCGCCGCCGCCGCCCTTGGGCAACCGGGTGGTGGATATCGAAGGGGTGGGCATGCAGTTCGGGGGGCGTCGGCTCTTCTCGGATCTGAGTCTGAATTTCGCCGGCGGCACCCGCATCGGGGTGACCGGCCGCAATGGTCTGGGCAAGACTACACTGCTGCGGATCCTTTTGGGTGAGATGCCCCCGACCGAGGGGGAGGTGCGCATTGGATCACTGACGCGCTTCAATTACGTCGATCAAGGTCGACTTCGGGTGAACGAAGAGCGAACTGTTTTGGAAGAAGTCAGTGACGGTACTGAATGGGTTCAGTGGGGGGATGAGAAACTCTCCCTGCGGGGTTATCTCAAGCGGTTCCTCTTCACTGATGATCGCATCACCACCCAGGTGAAGCACCTCAGCGGGGGCGAACGCAGTCGGTTGTTGCTGGCACGGGTGCTCAAGCGGGGGGGCAATTTCCTGGTCCTCGACGAACCGACCAATGATCTGGACTTGCAAACCATGCGGGTCTTGGAAGAGGCGCTGACGCTCTTTCCTGGATGCGTGCTGGTGGTGAGCCACGACCGGTATTTCCTCAATCGGGTGTGCACGGGAATCTTGGCCTTTGAGGGCGAGGGGCAGGTCACCTTCAGCGAGGGCAACTACGATTACTACCTCGAGAAACGCCGTCGGGCCGCTTCGGGTTCCGGTGGAGGCGCTCGGGAATTCAAGGTCACGGGATCGCCCGCAGGATCAAAGGCAGGCAAGCCCCGCAAGCTCAGCTTCAAGGAGCAGCGCGAGCTGGAGGGCATCGAAGCGGTGATCCAGGTGGCCGAGGCGGAGGTGACCGAGCGGGAAGCTCAATTTGTGGACCCGGAATTCGTCCGGAAAAACGGAGCCCGGATGCAGGCGCTTCTGGCGGAGTTGGAGACGTCGAAAGCCAAGGTTGCCGTGCTCTATGCCCGTTGGGAAGAATTGGAGGCGGTCCGGGCCGCGTCGGCCGGCCAGTCTTGAATCATACCCCGGTCCCATACCCCGGTTCTGAACCACCGTCATCATGGCTTCCTACCCGTCGTCGACCTCCCCCTCGCACCTCCGAGGATTGGATTACTCGGTGGTCCAGCAGTGCATGCATTGCGGACTATGCCTTCCGAGTTGCCCGACCTACGACGCGACGAAGCTTGAACGCCATTCCCCTCGGGGTCGCATCGCCCTGATGCGCGCCATCGCCGATGAACGTCTGGAGCCCACCAAGACCTTCGCCGACGAAATGTATTACTGCCTCGGGTGTCTGGCCTGCATGACGGCCTGCCCGGCGGGGGTGGACTATGCGGAACTCTTTGAGAAGGCGCGCGCCGAAGCCGAGGCCTCCCGGGTGTTGGCTTCGCCCGGCCGGTCGCTCATCCGGACCCTGACCCTTCGAGGGTTGTTCATGGATCTGAACCGGCTCAAGCTTTTGGGTCGGGTCATGCAACTCTGGCAGGGACTGGGACTTCAGTCGGCGGTGCGTGCGTTGGGCCTGAACCGGTTGTTGCCGCGGCGATTCCGAGAACTCGAGGCCATGACTCCACCGGTGAAGTCCCAGTGGACCGAAGACCTGGTGGCTCCGGTCACGCCCGCGCGGGGAATTCGCCGCTTTCGGGTGGCGCTGTTGGCCGGCTGCGCCCAGGACCTGATCTTCAGTGACGTCAACCGCGATACGGCGGAGGTCCTCGCCCACAATGGCTGTGAGGTGGTGACTCCGCCCGATCAGCACTGCTGCGGATCGCTCCATGCGCACAATGGTGAATGGGAACTGGCCCAGGAATTGGCTCGCCGGAACATCGATCAGTTCCCGCCGGAATCGTTCGACGCGATCATCAGCAATGCTGGCGGTTGTGGTTCCCACCTCAAGCACTACGCCCGACTTCTGTCTGATGATGTGCGCTACGTCGAACGGGCTCGGCTCTGGGATGCCAAGGTGAAGGACATCCATGAGTGGTTGGGCTTCACCGGGATCGAGTCGCCGCCCGCAGCCGGTGCCCCGCAGCAAGTGGTCACTTACCACGAATCCTGTCACCTCTGTCATGGACAGAAGGTCTCTGCGCAGCCTCGGTCGTTGTTGCGGGTGATTCCTGGGGTGCGTCTGGTGGAACTGCCTGAAGCCTCTTGGTGTTGCGGCAGTGCCGGCATTTACAACCTGACGCAGCCCGAGATGGCGGGCCAATTGCTGCAGCGGAAGGTGGATCATATCGTCACCACGCGGGCCCAGGTTGTGGCGACAGGCAATCCCGGTTGTCTGTTGCAACTCATCAACGGTTGTCGGGATCGAGGACTCGAGCTGCGGGTGGCTCATCCGGTGACTCTGCTGGCTGAGGCTTATCGACGCTGAGTGGGTTTTGGAGGGATGGATTCTGGGGCGTGTCTTGGGTGCCGGGGCTCTGAAGGATCGGGCCTGCGCTCGCAGGCAGGCTCGGGGAGAGGGGAGGCTTTCGCGCTGTGCGCGAGGGGTTGGGGTGTTCGCCTGCGATGCTCGCTCCGGACCGGTCCCGCTGCCGCCCGGGGTGTGCGGTTGGGTGGGACGGAGCGGGACAGGCTCTGGATCAGACTCGTTCTGATGAGGCGTTTTTGGATGGAGCCAGTTTCGCGTTGCCGGCTGGGGGATGGGGGCGTTTGATTTGAAGCTGTTCTCCGCGCGGTTTTCGTCAGCGACATGCCGTGCTTCAGCCTTTCGAAACCATGAGCCGAAAACTCAACATCGCCATCGTCGGACTCGGATTCGGTTCCGAGTTCATCCCTATCTATCAACGCCATCCCCATGCGGAGATGTACGCCATTTGCCAGCGGTCCCAGGACAAGCTGGATGCGGTGGGTAATGCCTTCGGGGTGGAGAAGCGCTACACCTCCTTCGAGGACCTCATCCGCGATCCGTCGGTGGATGCGGTGCACATCAACTCGCCCATTCACCTGCATGCGCCTCAGGCTATCGCCGCCTTGCGTGCAGGTAAGCATGTGGCCTGCACGGTCCCCGCGTGCACCACCGTCGAGGAAGCCCGTGAGATCGTGAAGGCGGCCCGTGAGAGCGGGAAGAAGTACATGATGATGGAGACGGTGGTTTGGAGCCGCGAGTACTTGTACGTGCGGGAATTGCGCGACACCGGCCGTCTGGGCCGCATCCAGTTCGTCCGCGGCAGCCACCTCCAGAACATGGATGGCTGGCCCGGATATTGGGAAGGCTTGCCCCCGATGCACTACGCCACGCACTGCGTCAGCCCGTGCTTGGGCATCGTCAACGGTGAGGCGGAGTTCGTGTCCTGTCTGGGTTCGGGTCGCATCGCCGAATCCCGCATCGCCAAGTACGGGTCGCCGTTCTCCTTCGAGACGGCGCAGTTCAAGGTTCGCAGCCAGGATGTCGCCGGTGAAGTGACCCGGTATTTGTTCGATTCCGCGCGCCAGTACCAGGAGAGCTTCGACTGCTACGGCTCCAAGACATCCTTCGAGTGGCAGCTCACCGAGCATGATGACCCGGTGTTGCATGTCGGCGGCGAGTCCGTGGAGAAGGTGAAGATTCCCGACTACGCCCACTTGTTGCCCGAGGCCATCCGTCCGTTCACCACCAAGGGTGTGTACGACATGAGCGAGAACGTCCACTTGAGCTTCCTCCAGGGTAGCGGCCACGGCGGCAGTCATCCGCACCTGGCGCACGAGTTCGTGATGAGCGTTCTCGAAGACCGCCCGAGCTTCCCCGATTTGCACCAGTCGGTGAACTGGACGCTCGTCGGCATCCTAGCCCACGAGAGCGCCATGCGCGGCGGGGAGAAGCTGCACTTGCCGAACTTCCGCGGGCTCTGATCGGTTCCTTGGAGGAATAAATCGCCAACCGCCCGGAATGGCCCCAGTGGCCGTTCCGGGCGTTGTTGTTTGGGCGATGGGCGACCCGAGGAACGGTTGCTCAGCAGGAGCGGACGTCCATCCACATCGCGGCCCGGAACGATTGGCCGGGGCCGAGGATTTGGATCTCGCCATCATCCGGTCGGCTGAAGGCGTTGGGCAACGAGGTCCAGGGTTCCAGGCAGTAGAAGTTTTCCGATGGCGTCCGCGACCACAGTCCGCAGAACCGGTAAGCCGGTGCCTCCTGCCAGTTGATCACCACCTCGAGGCGCGCCGCCCGATCGACCAAGGCCACTTCCCGTGTCTGAAGATCGCCCAAGAGCAAGGCGGGGCCGGTGTCGACGGTGGCCGGAAACTCCTGTTCGGGGAACGGCTCCGAAAAGTAGGCCTCACCGCGACCGACCGGATTGAAGCGAGTGGCCCGAGGGACACGGATGATGCAGTCGCTCCGCTTCGAACCGGGGCTGAGGGGTATCGGCAAATACGGGTGGAAGCCGACACAATAGGGCATGGGATCCGACGAATGATTCTCGATGAGCTGCTCCCAGTGGAGCCGACCGTTTTGGAGCCGGTAGGTCAGGCTGTAGCGGAAGGCGAAGGGGTACACAGTGCGCGTGGCCTCGGTGTCGGTGAGGGTGATCTCGACTTGATCGGCGGCCTGCGCGGTCACTTTCCACGGCGTTTTGCGCGCAAATCCATGGGGCTGCATGGGATGGTTCTGGCCGGCCCAGGTGTAATGGTGGTCGGCCCCAGAAACATGATTGTAGCTCACCAAGGGAAAGAGCAGCGGGCTGCCCGCCCACATTTCGCGAGGGTACCGTGCGATCACCGCCTCGTCGTGGTGCAGTGCCTGCACGAGTCCGTGGCCGGGGACGGGCTTCTGATACCGGACCAGCCAGCCTCCGAGTTCTGGCAGGACCTGGGCCATGGCTCCGGTTTGGTCCCGGATTTCTACGCACGATGTCGATGACATGAGGGCATCGGGCAATGGCCGGTCGATCTGCTCAATTCCAAAATCGCCATTCGACCGTTTGGCACTACGGTAGCCGCGCTTGGATCCCGTACCCCACTCCGTCTTGCAAGGCTGGCTGACATCGCCCGCCGTTGTGGCCTTGCGCCAATACATCCAGGCAGGCGGACTTGTGAGTCTGGAAGGGGTGGCACCGGCCGCGCAGGCGTGGTTGGTGGCGGTGTTGCACCGGCTTCATCCCGATCGCGTTGTCGTGGCCATCACGGACACCTTGAAGGCGCAGGAACAATTGCACGCCGACGCGGCGACTTGGTTGGACGGGGAGCGCCCGCAGTTCTTCCCGGCTTGGGAGACGCTGCCGCAGGAGTCCCGCCTGCCGCATGCGGACATCATCAGTGAACGCCTGGAGACCCTCATTGCCTTGAGGGTGCCGGGCTCGGCACCTCGGGTGGGCAAGCTTGTGGTCACCTCCGTGACGGCCGTCCAGCAACGCACGTTCACTCCGGCCGATCTGGATGCCCGGACCCGGACCGTTCGTCGGGGAGAAACAGTCAATCCGCTCGACTTCATCGAATGGCTCGAGGCGCAGGGCTACGAGCCGGAGGCCCAGGTGTCCAACAAGGGCGAGTTGTCGTGGCGTGGTGGCATCGTGGATTTGTGGCCCCTCCATCGGCCATGGCCCATCCGGCTGGAGTTCTTTGGCGATGAGCTCGAATCGCTGCGGGAATTCGATCCCCATCGCCAGACCCGACTCGATGCCATTGAATCGTGTGTGATTCCGCCGGCGGGCGAGTTGAGTTTGCTGCGACCCAAGGCGGGGTCCGAGACACCGGCTCCTCCGGTGGCCGCACTCGACGCGCATTGGGGCCGGGATGCTCTGGTGGTGTTGTGCGGACCGCAGGCATTGGCTCTCCAGGCCGACCACCACGCCCGTCAGGTTCGCGACGGGGATCCCTTCCACGAACCGTGGGAGGCATTGCAACTGCGGGTTCAGGCTTCGGGAGCCACGTGGATTCGGATCGAGGATTCCGCCCCAGAAGGCAGGGGTGATTCTGTGGAGTTGAGCCTCGAATCGCTCGACGCTTTCCGTCCCATCGGAGCGACCTTGCCCGCGGCGCAGGTGGCCGAGGAGCAGCGCCGCACCTTCTTTCAGCAAATGCAGCGGTGGTTGCGGCAAGGCTACCACCTCCAGGTTTTTTGCAACAATGCCGGTGAACTTCAGCGCTTCGGTGAGCTGTGGAGCGAACTGTTGCCGTCCAGCCCAACCGGGTCCCTCGAAGATTCTAAAGGATCGCCTGTTCCCGAAGTTCTCTCCGGCACCTTGTCGCGCGGATTCCTCTGCGAATCGGCCCGACGCGTGGTGATCTCGGACGCTGAAATTTACGGGCGCTACAAGGTGTCCCGACCGCGGCGTCTGAAGTCCCATCATGCGCAGTCGGTGCGCAATGCGTTCGAGGTCGATTTCACCGACTTCGATCTCGGGGACTATGTCGTTCATCTCCAATACGGCATCGGGATCTATCGGGGTCTCAAGACGCTGCCCCCGCGTCAGGTGGGTGCCTCGGGCGGCGGTCAGGAATGCCTGGTGATTGAATATGCCGCGAGTTCCAGTCACGACGAGGCTCCCAAACTCTACGTCCCGGTCACCGAGGCACATTTGGTCAGCAAGTATGTCGGAGCGGGCAAGGCGCGTCCCCAACTGAGCACCATCGGTGGCACTCGCTGGACCAAGGCCAAGGAGCAGGCTCAGCGATCGGTGCGGGATTTGGCGGCCGAACTGCTTTCCGTGCAGGCGGCGCGGGCCACCCAGCCGGGCCACCCGTTCTCGGTCGACTCCCCGTGGCAGCGGGAGTTCGAGGCGAGCTTTGAATTCGAGGAGACGCCCGACCAGGTCAAGGCCATCGCGGCGTCCAAGGCCGACATGGAATTGCCCAAGCCCATGGACCGCCTCATTTGCGGAGATGTGGGATTCGGAAAGACCGAGGTGGCCATTCGGGCTGCCTTCAAGGCGGTCATGAGTGGCAAGCAGGTGGCGTTGTTGGTGCCCACCACGGTCTTGGCCCAGCAGCACTACAACCATTTCCGCGAGCGCATGGCGGAGTATCCGGTGCGCATCGAATTGATGAGCCGTTTCCGCACGGCCAAGCAGCAGAAGGCAGTGATGGAAGCGGCCGCGGTCGGCGCGGTGGACATCGTCATCGGCACCCACCGAATCGTCTCGGCGGACATGGTCTTCAAGGATCTCGGGCTGGTGATTGTCGACGAGGAGCAGAAGTTCGGCGTGAAGCACAAGGAGCAGTTCAAGCTGCTGCGTCGCACCGTGGATGTGCTGACCCTCAGCGCGACCCCCATTCCGCGAACTCTTTATCTGGCCCTTACGGGAGCCCGGGACCTCAGCACTCTCGAGACGCCGCCGCAGGACCGGTTGCCGGTGGAGACCGTGGTGGGCAATTACGACGAGCGGGTGATCCGCGACGCCATCCAGCGGGAGTTGAACCGGGGTGGCCAAGTGTATTTCCTGCACAATCGGGTTTCCACCATCGAAGACGTGGCTCTCAAGCTGAAGACCCTCGTACCCGATGCCCGAATTCTGGTGGGCCATGGGCAGATGGCCGACGACGAGTTGGAAAAGGTCATGACGCGCTTCGTCAACGGCGAGGCCGATGTGCTGGTGAGCACCACGATCATTGAGAGCGGCTTGGACATCCCCAATGCCAACACCATGATCATCGATCGGGCCGACCGCTTCGGCCTCAGTGAACTGTACCAACTCCGGGGCCGCGTGGGCCGCTACAAGCATCAGGCTTATTGCTACCTGCTCTTGCCACGCCATGCGCAATTGCTGACCGAGGCCCGCAAACGGATGAGTGCCATCAAGCAGTACAGCGCGCTGGGCAGCGGTTTCAAAATCGCCATGCGCGACCTCGAGATCCGCGGTGCGGGCAATTTGCTCGGTTCCCAGCAGAGCGGGCACATCACGGCTGTGGGCTTTGATTTGTACTGCCAGTTGCTGGGTCAGAGCATTTCGGTGCTGAAGGGAGAAACGGTTCGGACGCGAATTGAAGTGCGCGTGTCACTGGATTTCCTGGCCACCAATCCCGGTGAAGAAGGGGCTGCCAAGACCGAATCCCGTCGTTCCAAATCGGACAGCGCACCCGCCTTGAATATCTCTATTCCGAGGGACGGCGGAGTGGCCGCCTATTGGGATGATCCGGACGAGGAGCTCCCGCGCGGCAAAGGGTCCTCGGCTTCGCGCAATTCTCAACCCGAAGACGACGGGCGCAAATTCCCCGCCTACCTGCCGCTCGACTACGTGCGGGAACCGGCGCAACGGGTCGAGGTGTACCGCAAGCTGGCCCAGGTGGCCGACAAGGCCGGTGTTGAGGGCCTTCGACAAGAACTGCGCGACCGCTTCGGTCCCTTGCCAGGACCGGTGGATCTCTTGCTTCAAACCCATGAGCTGCGGCTTCTCGCGGCCGAATGTCGGGTGACCTCGGTGGAGGTCACTGAGGGCAAGGTGAAGCTCATGCACCGGGGCAGTCTGGTGACCGTGGGAGGCCAGTTTCCGCGGTTGTCCAAGCGCGACGCCAAAGGGCGACTTCAAGAAATCCGACGCCTTCTCCTGTCGTTGGCTGGAGATTCGCCCAAAGCATGAAGGCTTTTGGGATGATCCCGCCCTGCGGATTCTTTTGCGGGATCCTCGCTCTGCTCCTGAAAGTGGGTCCGGTATGGGCCGGGGAATTGTGGGTGGTCGATCCGCAGGGATTGAAGGGTCCGGAGAATGCCTTGTTGGCATCGATCCAGGGAGTCCTCAACCGCACGAGCGCTGTGGTGTGGGTGAAGGGGCCCGGCATGAATGCGCGGATTCTCGAAGATTTGCGTGATGAGGGTTGGGTCTTGCGCGAAGTCCGGGGTCCTTGGTCGCTCTTGCGGGAACACCGGGCGGCGTTTGCAGGCCTGATCATCGGTCAGGTGGGCACAGAATCACTCAATCGGGCCACGACGCTGGCAGGTTTGACGAATGCGTTGGTGGCCGACCCGTCGCTGGTCGAGCAATTGGTGGCCGAGGGTTGGCCTGTTTTGGCCGACGCCCGCTCCCGTTCCAACGCCGACGTGTGGACCGAGACCCGAGCCCGGGTGGCCCGTGGTGTGATGATTCATCAGGACCCATCGAAGACGCTGCACCTTCGGGATCTGGCCATGAGTCTGGGCGCTTGGACGGTCTACGAAGAGCCGGCAGCCGAGCGGACCCGTCAGGTTCAGGCGCTCGGTCCGCACACCCGCGTCTATGGCTGGGGGCGGGATGAATTGGAATTTGTTCGCGAGGTGAGTCAGGGCGGTGGAGCCGTTATCCCCGCCGATTGGTCGCTGAACTTGTCCGCGCTGCGCCATCTTCCGGCGACACGGCCGGTCCGCTCCCGGCCGGCGAAACCGCGGGCGCGTTCGTCGGGTGAACGGGTGGTGGCCTTTGTGGTGAGCGACGGGGACAACTTGCAATGGGTCGGTGGGCGCTTCGTGGACGATCCAGGTTTTTGGGCCAGCCCGCTTCGGGGTCGATTTGCGGTGACCTGGGAGATGCCGCCGGAGGCATGGGTGATGGCCCCTCGGATCCTCGGGAAGATTCTCGGAATGGCCACCCCCTTGGATGACTTCATCGCCGGGCCCAGTGGCTATGGCTACCAGTTTCCCAGTCACTTGCCGGGTCGACCGGCTGCGGCCGCCGAGACGGTCAGGGCTGTGGCCCGAGTGGATTGGTCGCTGGTGACGCTGCTCAATGCGGGGGGAGGTCAGGACTCATCCAAGGACTGGTTGGAGCGGCCGGAAATCCGTGGAGTTCTCTACAAGGATTACGCGCCTTACAATCGCGGTCGGGGTGCGGTGTACTGGCATCAGGGCAAGCCGAGCGTCTCGTACCGCTATTTGCTGTGGGAACAGAAAGACCGTTCGGGGGCATTGCGGCCGGATTGGCTTCCGGCCGGTGTGGCCGGGGCCGTCGAAAGACAACCCTCCGGAGCTGAGGCGGGTTCCGAGGCCTATGCGTTGGTCAATGTCCACGCCTGGTCTTTCCGTGATTCGGGGGGACCCATGGGAGCCATCGGCCGGACCATCGAAGCGCTGCCTCCCCGGGTCCGGGTGGTCACCGCTACGGAGTTCTTCGAGTTGATAGCCGAAGAGGCTTCCCTTCGGAACGGCAAGAAAGGCGACTGACTCGGGAGGCCTTTGGTCTATGATGAATCCCATGCCGGAGGGTTTGGTGAAGTTCCTGCAACGCTGGTTGGTCACAACCATTGGCGTTTTGTTGGCCGATGTCTGGGTGGACGGGATCCGTCACCAGACCTTCGGTGCCTTGCTGGAGGCCTCGTTGTTGTTGGGCTTGCTCAATGCGTTTGTGCGCCCGCTGCTCATGGTGATTTCACTCCCGCTGTTGATCTTCAGTCTCGGGCTTTTCGTGATGGTCATCAACGCCGTGCTCCTGAGCCTGGTCGGCGGCATGCTTCAGCCCGGATTCGTCGTGGACGGATTTGGATCCGCCTTCTGGGGTGGCGTGATCATCAGCCTAGTGTCGCTGGTGGTGAATGGATTCCTCGGACGGGGAGCCAAGGTGCAGTTCCAGGGTAGTGTCCGCGGATCGTCCGGACGCCGTCGGCCGAAGAAACAGGATGAGGATGGCGGCGGTCCGCTCATCGATGTGTGAGCCTAACTGGATCCTCATCTTCATCCAAATCCATGCCCTCGAAGTCCCGAAATGAATCGTCGAAGCCGCGTTCGCAGCGAGTCCTGGCGCCCGCCGTGCTGCTGCTGGCGCTGGTTGGGGTCTTGGTCTGGGGACTGTGGCGGGTACTGGGGCCAGAGAAGAGCGCCGCTTCCAAGCCTGAGGCTGGAATAGCCAAAGAAGCCACCAGGGTTGCGGTTGAGCCCGTTCCAACTCAGGCGGCTACTCCGGTTGCAGCTACGGCCCCGGCCCAGCCAACGCCGGCTCCCGGGGTTCCAACGGTTGTTCCGGTGCCTCCTGCTGCTCCGCCCGTTCCGGTTCCGGCTCCGGCCAGCGAGCTGTCACCGCTGTCCCCGTTGGTCGTGGTTTCCAATGCCGTGCCTGCGCTGGTGGGGCTGACCTCGGCTCCGGTGGTTCTTTCCACCCAAATCCTCCGCGCTTCAGTGGCTCTGCCCGCGTTGTCGATTTCCAACAGCGGGGCCGCCTGGGTGCCTCGCGGTGCCACCAATTATCTGGAGGCGCAAATCGCGCTGGCCGGACTGGGGATTTCCTCTGGCTCCATCGATGGCGTGGGAGGCGCTCAAACCGCTTTCGCATTAAAAGCGTTTCAATCGCAGCAAGGCTTGGAGCAAACCGGTTGGCTGGATCGCAACACCCGTAAGGCGCTCATGCTCAAGCGGGCTCCATGGGCTCCCTACCGTGTCAGCGCCGAAGATTTGCTGCGTCTGGCCCCGTTGCCGGAGACTTGGGTGGGCAAGTCGCAGGTGCCGGGTTTGGAGCATGAGACTTTGCTCGAGCGTTTGGCCGAACGGTTCCAATCCCATCCAACATTGCTCCGCCGGCTCAACCCTGCGGTCGACTGGGGTCAGCCCGCCGAAGGACTGGAATTGACCGTGCCCTCGGCTCCCCCGATTACCGCCCGTCGTGCGGGTCTCATCCGCATCCATCTTTCTGGGCGGTATTTGAGGGTGTTGGACACGGCCGGTGAATTGATCGCGCATTTCCCCTGCAGCATTGCCCGGCGTGTCGAGAAGCGTCCGGTCGGGGATCTTCAGGTGGTAGTGACCGTGCCCAATCCGGATTACACATGGGATCCCGAGGTGTTCCCCGAGTCGCCCGAATCCCGCACGGTGGGTCGCAAGCTGCGCATTCCGCCCGGGCCCAACAATCCGGTGGGTGTGGCGTGGATCGGACTCAACCGCACCGGCTATGGCATCCATGGGACTCCCAAGCCGGAAGACGTGGGTCGCACGGAAAGCCATGGGTGTTTTCGCTTGGCCAATTGGAATGCCGAATTGCTGCGACGGATGGCTTGGCCGGGCTTGCCCGTCCGTGTGGAAGGCGAGGCTCCCCCGGTTGCCGCTTCCGTGGCCTCGACGGTCTCGACAGCGACGAATTGGACGAATCCGACCGCTTCGACCATTGCGGACACCAACACGGTGAAAGCGCCGCTGTCGTCCGTTCCGGGTTCGAGTGTTCGGGTTCCTGTGGGCACCAACACAGCCCAACCCGTTCGGCCTGCTTCGCCGACTCCCTGAGCCAACGATGCCGTTGAATGGGTGGTGTCGACTGCATCTTTGCGTATCGGACCAACTTCCGGTGCGGGAAAAAGAATCGCCGATGGATTGCGTTCCGGGGATTCCCGGCGTAGGCCTCCCACATGCCGTCGTCACCGGCCGGTGTTTCTGAGCCAGGTCTCGCTCTTTTGCGTGAACGCCTGCAGTCCATCCCGGATCTTTTGGAGGGCTGGGCACGTTCGCCCGAGGCAGCACTGGCGGCAAAGCCACGGATGATTCCGCGGCGCGTGGTGGCGACCGGTCTCGGCAGTTCTGAGGCCCACGCGCGGTACCTCGTGTGGTTGCTCAATCGCTTCACGGACATCCCGGCGGAATTCTTGCCCACCGGAGCCTTGTTGAGTCCTGAGTTGGGCTCTTACCGTGACCGCACGCTGGTGGTTTTCAGTCAGGGGTTGTCGGCCCACGCCCGGATCGCCTTGAGCCGACGGAGCGATTTCGCCTCAACGGTGCTTTTCACCGCGGCCAGCCTGGAAGGGTTGCGCCGCAGTGGAAAACAGGACCGAGAGGATTGTCTCCAAGCCTTGCTGACTGAAGGAGCCGAAGTGATCCGGTTTCCACTGGAGGACGAATACACGCTGTTGATCCGGGTGGTGGGTCCGGCATTGGGTTTTTTGGCGGCCCGGATTTGGGTCGGTGCCTTCGCCGGAAACACCTTGCCGGGCGATCCTCAGACCGTGGGAGCCGAGGCGGCGGCGGCGTATCGCGGGGGCTGGGATGCCGGTCGACAGGCTTGGCCCCGGATGGAGCCGGCCGCGTTCGGCCAGGGCTTCGCTTTGCTGGTTTCACCCGACCTCAGCGAATACCTCCAGAATCTCGTCTTCAAGTTTGTCGAAGGGCTCTTTCATCCGGCACCGGATCTGCAGGAATTGCTCCAGTTCGCTCACGGTCCATTCCAGCAGTTGACCGCTTCGCCCAAGCCGGTGGTGGTCCTGCATCGCACTGGTGATCTCGAAGGCGAACAACTCCGAAGGATTCGGGCACTGTGCCGCACGGCGTCGCTGGCATGCCATGCCACCGTTTCGGGATTGGTGTCTCGGACTGATCTCCTGGTCTTCGAGGCGGAAGGGCTTTTCGCTGAGCCATTGCTCCAGGGTGTGGAGCACCAGGGGATTGATCAGGTGTCTTGGCCGGGCCGAGGTTGGGACGGACCGCTGTACGACTACTCCGGGCCTTCGAGTCCGTCGTTGCCCGCATCCGCGAAACGGATGGGTTAGAGCCTCATGGCCTGCAGTGTTTCGGTTCAGGATACCGACCTGAGCAACGGGGCGAGGTTGGTGTTCTGCTCGGCCATGTGACGGAGGCAGGGATCTTGTTGAAGGGCGCGTTGGACGTGTTCGCGGGCGTTCTCGGGATGTCCCAACAACGCTTCGTAGCAGGCGAGATGGAAATGCCACAACCCATTGCCTTGGATGGTTTTCGGGGCCGATAGCAGGGCTTGACGGGCTTCCTCATAGGTCCCCAGCTCATAGAGGCAGCATCCCCAGCCGATGAAGTCTTCCACGTCAGCATCCTTACGGGCGCACAGGGCTTCGAATGCCCGGGCCGCTTCGAACCACTGGCCATTTTGCTGGTGGATGACCGAGCGCAACTCCAGCACCTCCGGTTCCAGTTGATCCTGGGAGTGGAGTTGGTCGAGTTCCTGGAGGGCCGCCTCCATCATTCCTAGTTCGAAGTAGCCGACGGCGGCCTCCGTTGTCCGACTGAGTTTCGAAAACGGCACCCACCAAGTTGTCATGGGTTGGCTGAAACTCAACTGGTCCGCATAGAGAAGGTTTCCGCGACAGAGATTATGGGGCAAACTCATCCCCCATAGGAATCCATGCGTTGGTTCGATGCCCATAATCACTTGCAAGATGCCCGGCTGGGTCATGATCCCGTCGGGATGGTGTCCACCGCGGCTGCACATGGGATTGCCGGCATGGTGGTCAATGGAACTAGCGAAGCCGATTGGCCGCAGGTCCGGCGGTTGGCCGAACAGTGCCCTTCGGTGATTCCCGCCTTTGGGCTGCACCCGTGGCGGGTGTCGGCGCGGTCGGGAGCCTGGCGCGAGGTTTTGGTCGAGTTTCTGGATCACACCCCCCGAGTGGGACTGGGTGAGGTGGGGCTCGACCGTTGGGTCCTGGATCAACCGCTGGAACGTTGCCTGGCGATGGGTACCGGGCCGCAGGGACCGGCTTCACTGGAAATCCAGTTGGAGGTGCTCGAGGTGCAGCTGGACTTGGCATCGGCGCGTGGCTTTCCCGTCACCCTGCATTGCCTCAAGGCCTGGGGAGCCTTGCTGGATTGCCTGCGGCGGCGACCGCGCCTTCCGCGGGGTTTCCTGCTGCACAGCTACGGCGGGCCTGCCGAACTGGTGAGCGAATGGGTTGGCCTCGGCGGCTGTTTCAGCATCTCGGGCCATTCCCTCTACCCGCGGAAGGCCACCCATGCGGCGGTCTTGCGGGCCATTCCCCGTGATCGTTTGCTCCTCGAGACCGATGCCCCGGATCAGTTGCCTCCGCCCGAGTGGGTGTCCCATTCGGCGACCGATGGGAACGGTCACCCGGTGAACCATCCGGCCAACCTCGTTCGTATTGCGGAGGGGGTCTCTGGCCTTCTGGGAATCCCGATCGAAGAATTGTCCGCCCAGTGTGAAGCGAACTGGATACAATTCTTCGGACCGCGGCTTTAGGACGTGACCGACCCGCTCCCCATGGGGTTCCTCACAGCGCCTTCTGGATCCGCAGCAATTGCCGCAGCAGCGCGGCCATCTGATCCAACGGGATCATGTTCGGGCCATCGCTGAGGGCCCGATCCGGCTCGGGATGCGTTTCGATGAAGAGGCCATTCACTCCCGCAGCCACGGCGCAACGGGCCAGCACCGGCCCGAACTCCCGCTGTCCTCCGGAGGAGTCTCCTTGTCCTCCGGGCAACTGCACCGAATGGGTGACATCGAAGACCGTGGGATATCCGAAACCGGCCAGGATCGGCAGCGAGCGCATGTCGGCCACGAGATTGTGGTATCCGAAGGTGGTGCCCCGCTCGGTGAGCATCAGATGGCGGTTGCCCGTCTCGGCAGCCTTGGCGACGACGTTCTTCATGTCCTGTGGCGCCAGGAACTGCCCCTTCTTGATGTTGACGATTTTGCCGGTGGCGGCAGCGGCCTGGACCAGGTCGGTTTGGCGGCACAGGAAAGCCGGGATCTGAAGGATGTCGCAGACCTGGGCGGCGGCGATGGCTTGCTCCTCGGTATGGACATCGGTCAAGACCGGTACGCCCACCTCGGACCGGATGCGTCGCAGGATTTCCAAACCCTCGTTGATTCCGGGGCCACGGAACGACTTGCCTGAAGAGCGGTTGGCTTTGTCGAAGCTGGCCTTGAAGATATACGGAATCTTCAGGCGGCCGCACACCGACTTCAGTGTGCGGGCGATCTCCAAGCAAAGGGGTTCGCTCTCAATGACGCAGGGGCCCGAGATCAGGAAAAGCCCTTTGCGACGGTTCAGGACCCGCCACAGCGGGAGGATGGAATCGCTCACACCGGAGGTCATCGCGGTGGCGCGGGTCTTTCGCAATCTCCGAATCGATCCAACCGGGGGCGATGTACGCTGCGTGCTTACGAGTTGAGGTGCTCGATCCGTACTTCCACCTGCATCGTGCGCTCAGTCACGCCCTTGTAGGTGCCGCGAGTGGGCAGTGCATCGGAGTAGTCCCGGCCGATGGCCAGCTTGATGTAGTTCTGGTCGGGTTGCCGGTTGTGGGTTGGATCCAGCGCACGCCATCCGCACCCAGGCAGGAACACTTCGATCCAGGCGTGGCTGGCATTGGCATCGGCGGTATGCAGGTAACCACTCACGTACAAGGCCGGAATCTTCAGCGCACGGCAGAGGGCCAGCAGCACGTGGGCGAAGTCCTGACACACCCCCCGACGATCCGCGAACACGTCGCCGGAACGCGTCTTCACCGAGGTGACCAGCGGGGTGTAGGTGAACTCGCGATGGACGTAGGCCATCAAGGCTTGCGAGGCCTGCCAGACGTCGGGTTCGTCTCCCACCACGTCCAGCGCTGTGCGCCAGACCTCCGGGTTGATTTCCACAAACTCGCTGGCCCCCAGAAAGTCGAAGCAGCGGTCCAGACGTTCGCACTCGGCCAATCGTTCCCGAGGAAAGGGGCGAGCCAGCGGATCGAGCCAGTTGGTCGAATGGGTGGTCACGCGGAACTGGCTCTCGATGAGCAGGGAGGTGTGCGGTTCCGGGATTTCGAAGTGGTGGGTCCGATTCCGGTAGAAGTCGAAGTAGTGCCGCAGGCGGGGCGGTGGGAGCACCTTCAGCACAAAGCTGTCCACGGTTTGATGCTCGTTCGTGACGGGCTCCAGATGAACCTCGTTGAAACTCTCCTTCACGGGCGTCGCGTAGGTGTAGCGGGTGCGATGGATGACACTGAACCTCATGGATCGTGTTGAAACATGAATGGGTCTCCTGTCTTGGGCAATCTCCGACGAAAATCCCGCGTTGACCCCGGTGCCCCGGCTGCGCTTCAACTGCCCTTGTGCATCCCACCAAATTCCTTCGAAGCGCGTTCGTCGCGCTGGCCGGCCTGACTTTGGGCATCGCCCGGGCCGACGTCTCACTCCATTCCCTCTTCACCGATCATGCGGTGTTGCAACAGGGCCGCCCGGTGCCGGTCTGGGGACGGGCCGCAGACGGCGAGACGGTGACCGTGGAGTTTGCCGGACAGAGCGTGACCACCGTGGCCCAGAACGGGCGCTGGTCGGTCCGCCTCAAGCCGCTGAAGGCCACCGCCGAGGGGCGTAATTTGGAAGTCCGGGGCCGCAATACAGTGGTCCTGACCGACGTGGTTGTCGGCGAGGTTTGGATTTGTTCCGGTCAGTCCAACATGGAGTGGTCCATGGCGGCCAGTTTTGAGCCCGCGGCCGACATCGCGGCCAGTGCCAATCCGAATTTGCGCCTCTTCACGGTCACCAAGCGCCGTTCCCCGGTGCCGCAGACCGAGTTGAACCACGCTCCGCATGCTTGGGGAGCCGCCTCTCCGGAGGCCGTCCGTCGATTCTCTGCCGTCGGGTATTACTTCGGTCGCGATTTGCAACCGGCGCTCGGTATTCCCGTGGGACTCATCCACACCAGTTGGGGCGGATCCCCGGCCGAAGTGTGGATGAGCGAGGAGGCCATCAAGGCCGACCATCTCTACACCCGCGACATCCTGGATCCGTATGTCCCGGTCAAACGCGCGCATGAGGCGGCCCTGTCGAAATGGCGCGCCGCCAAGGCCGCGGCCGAGGCCAAGGGAGAGAAGTTCACTCAGGGAGCCCCGGGTGCTCCGTGGTGCCCGGCCGAACTCTACAATGGCATGCTGCGTCCGCTCATGCCGTATGCCATTGCGGGCGCCATCTGGTACCAGGGCGAGTCCAATGCCGGTCGGGCTTGGCAGTACCGCAGCCTCTTTGCCGACATGATTCGCAACTGGCGCTCCGATTGGAACCAAGGCGACTTCCCCTTCCTGGCCGTCCAGCTCGCTCCGTGGGACAAGGGTCGCAAGCGGTCGATCGCGGACATCACGGCCAAGCCGGTGGAAAGCGATTGGGCCGAACTGCGCGAGGCCCAGAACCACGTGGCCAAGACCCTTCCCAGCGTGGGTGTGGCGGTGATCACCGATGTGGGTGACAAGGATGACATCCATCCCAACAAGAAGGCTCCCGTGGGCGTGCGCCTGTCGCTGCTGGCCCAGACCATCGCCTATGGCAAGAAGGTAGAATCAAGCGGCCCGACCTATGGCTCGCAAGGCCGTTCTGGCTCGACCCTGATCCTGAATATGAACCATGCCCGGGATCTTAAGACCACCGACGGAGCGGCTCCGACGGGCTTCGCTCTGGCCGGCAAGGATGGTGTGTGGCACTGGGCCACGGCCGAGATTTCCGGATCCAGCGTGCGGTTGAGTTCCCCGAAGGTGTCCCATCCGCTGCATGTTCGTTACGGCTGGGATGACTTTCCGGTCCTCAACTTGGTGAACGGCAGCGGATTGCCCGCTTCGCCCTTCCGCACCGATCACTTCCGGGGCGTCACCCAGAATTAATCCGCGCGGTACGATGCGCTAGAGAGGCGCACTCTGGGTTCGCTCCGCGGTGTCTGGGGTCTTCGGGCCCCGACCGCGGGGCGTGGCGCGCTGGAGCGAGCGGGTTTGGGCTCCAGACTCTATGCCAGAAAGGTCCGTCCGGAAAACCGTATCCAGGGCCGAGATCGGGATGATGCGGCGTTCTTCGGCCTCCAGCGCATGATCGAAAATCCACCGGCTGAGGGCTGCGGTGTCTGGGTGGGCGTCACTGGCTTGAAAGACGAGGGAGGGTATTTTGGAAGACTCATGGGCGCTTCCTCGTTGATCGCTTGTATTCCAAGCCTGAAGGATTTGATCGACGGGCCGGTGCAAGTAGTGGCGACGGGAGAGCCATTCGGCCACTCGCGGGCGGTGCGACGGATCATCGCAAAATCGACATGCTTCCATCAGCCCGGATATCAGCAGCCGGGATTGTTTGGGTGAGCGATGGGTCCAGGCCGAGCGCAGGCCGAGCACCGTCTCTGGCAGCGGCGGGCGTCCCGGGTTGCTGCAGGTGACCACTCGGCCCGCCCGCGAAGCGGCTCCCGGTTGATCCATCAGGGCCTCGGCTGCCGCGAGGGGGCCGGCACAGAACCCGTCGATGTTGCCCGCGCGTAAGTGAGCGGAGAGTTGTGCCATCGGGATCACGGCCAGATGCACTTGCTCTTCGTTCCATTCCACCGTTCGCATCCATTCCCGAACCGTGGCCGCCTGGGCCGAATGGCGTGAGGCCAGCCCTAGAGTGACAACGCGCTTCTGGCGGGATCGCAATGGGTGAGCCGCAGCAGCGTTCTCCGGTGTTCCGGATGGCCAGAGGGATTCCGAGAGCACCAGCGTTTGTCCGCCATGGCTGAGGGTCAATCCCACCCAGAGCGGCGGGGGTGTTTCTGGCGATCGATCGGCTTCCGCCAGAAGCGCCAGGGGTAGTCCACAGGGAACCTGGGCGGCGTGGAGGTTGCCTTCGAGGAGTTGGTTGCGGAGTCCGGCCACGCCCAATTCGCGGCTCAGTTGCACGGACAATCCGCGTTGAGACCAGAGCCCCAGCTCGGCCGCCACCACCAGAGGCGCGCAAGCCAGCTCGGCTGTGAAACCCACTCGCAGGTCTGTTTCGGGCCGGGGCGGAGGCGTGTCGGGCATCACCATGATGACCGCTCCCCGCACTTCCCAGGCCAGTCTAAGGGTGTTTCAGGCAATCGGCCCGTCAACTGCTTCTCTAAGTTTCGATGTGTTGGATGAACCCGTTTCATGCATGAAGGCGCCCCTCGACAGCCGGCAGCTCCACGCGTTTGTCATCCTCGCCCGCACGGGCAGTTTCACACAGACGGCCCGCGAACTCTTCCTGACCCAATCCGCTGTCAGCCATTCCATGAAGGCGTTGGAGACCGACGTGGGGTGTCGCCTTTTGGACAGGTTGGGCAAGAAGGTCTTGCTCACTCAGGCCGGGGAACAGCTCTTGGTCCATGCCGAGCGGGTGCTTCAGGAAATGGCCAGCGCCCGGTCGGGCATCGAGCGATTGGGCAAGTGGGGAGTGGGTCGACTGCGCATTGTGGCTCCGGCGGCCTTGTGCGCCTACTTGTTGCCGGCGGTCTTGCGGGAGTTCAAAGAGAGCTTTCCGCAGAGCCTCATCAGCGTGGAGGCGGGAGATTCAGCCTCGGCCGTGGCCATGATCGAATCGAACCGGGCCGATCTGGCCCTCACCCTCGAGCCCAAGTCCGAGGAGCGTTTCCAGTTTGTCCCACTCTTCTCTGATGAGTTGTCTTTCCTGGCCTCACCCAAACATCCCTGGGCTCGTTCCGGATCGGTGCCGCGGGCAGAGATTTCCCGTCAAAGCGTTGTGGTTTATGGCAAACGAAGCCTGACGTGGCGCATCCTCGATGCGTATTTCCGGGAGGAAGGCATTGTGCTGAACACCGTCATTGAAATGGGCAGCTTCGAGGCCTTGAAGGAATTGGCGAAGCTGAACCTCGGGGTGGGCATCCTGGCACCCTGGGTCGCCGCCCCAGAATTGCGGAACGGATCGCTGGTGGCCTTGCCACTCGGTCGCCGCAAAGCCCGCCGCGATTGGGGTGCTCTCCACTGGCGCACGCGTCGTCTGACCTTGGCGGAAGAAACGTTCCTGGGTTTGTGCCGCACAGCTTCGGAAGACTTGTTCCAGGCCGAGACCGTTCCAGCCTGATCCGCGGTCGGATCCGCGGTCGTCATTGCCTGAATCGGAAGGGTCAACCTCCGCTCGGAGTTTTGCTGGAGGAGTTGGGCAGGAAAACCGCTCCGCGCAGGGTGTCCCAAAGCAGGTAACCCAAGAACAGGGAATTGTGGTGCAAGTAGCGCCCCACCAGACGTCGGGGTTCCGTGGCCATGCGGTAAAGCCAAGTCAGGCCGCAGCGTTGCATCCAGTCTGGGGCATCGGCGCGCAGTCCGGCGTTGACGTCAAAGGCCTGACCCACCGAGAGCAGCACGCCATGATCCAGCAACGGTTTGACCCGGGCGATCCAGCGCTGCTGCTTCGGAGTTCCCAGTCCCACCCAAATGAAGTCGGGTTTGATCCGTCGGATTTCATCGAGGATCCGCGAATCATCGGTTCCGAGGAATCCGCCCAAATCGCAACGGCCATGGAATGAGCCC